>Ga0265592_1000005_pt1 | contig 263643 bp, 235 predicted proteins | sample saktaG_7_FD_190141 | JGI IMG/M metagenome (GOLD analysis project Ga0265592, IMG submission 190141) | Saline water microbial communities from Sakinaw Lake, British Columbia, Canada - sak_2010_1_5_120m | ecosystem: Environmental > Aquatic > Non-marine Saline and Alkaline > Saline ... | reverse complement strand
AGATCGTTACCGAAATACAGGTGCCCGAGCCCCCCGCGGGATCATCCAGCGCATTCCTCAAGTTCGCCCTGCGCAAGTCCATCGACTTCCCCATAGTCAACTGCGCGGTCATGATCACACTCAGGGACAGCAAGGTTGAAAAGGCGAGGATATGCCTCAACGCCGTCCACGTCATACCCTACAGGGCCGTCAAGGCCGAGCAGGTCATAACGGGCCGGGTTATCGACGAGGCAGCTGCGGAGGAGGCCGGGGTGGCTGCCGTGTCCGAGGCCAAACCGCTCGAACACAATAAATACATGGTGGCGATCGCCAGGACACTGGTAAAAAGAGCGATCATTGCCTGTGCGGGAAAGTGACAAATGAATGATCTTCTGGATATTATCGCCGGCCTGCTGGGCCAGGGTCAAGACCTGGTGCTGGCCAGGGTTATCAGTGTAAAGGGCTCCGGTCCGCGCCACGTTGGCGCTGCTATGGTCATACGCAAGGACGGCGGTATTGAAGGCACCGTGGGTGGTGGGTTGCTGGAGGCGGACGCCATGAAAAAGGCTGCCGGCCTGTTCCGTGAGAAGGGCTTCACCAGGCTGTCTTTCGATATGACGGGGGATGACCTGACCGTGGCAGACATGGTTTGCGGCGGCGAGGTCGAGTTGCTGCTTGAGCACCTGACTGCTGACAGGGAGACATCTGAAATCTTTGAGCGGTTGTTGAACGGCAGGCGGCATAATCACAGGAGCTTCCTGGTCACTGCCCTGCCCGCCGCTGATAAAGGCCACGGTGCGTTGGAGCACTGCGTAGTAACACCGGGCAGCATCTGTGCTGCCGGTTCGGATGGGTCAGCCGGTTTATCAGGCAAGCTGATAGACATGGTTCATGGTCTGGCGGGGCCGGCGCTGGTGGATATCGAGGGCCACCAGTTCTGGGTCGATCTTATACTCAATACCGGCGTCCTCTACCTGATCGGCGCCGGGCATGTATCCCGGGAGGTCAACGATCTGGCAACCCGGGTGGGGTTCATGACTGTAGTACTGGACGACCGTGCCGAGTTTGCCAACCGTGAAAGGTTCGGTCAACCGGCCGAGGTTGTGGTGCTTAAATCGTTTGATAATTGTTTTGCAGATATTAAGCTGGATGATGACAGCTACGTGGTTATTTTAACGCGGGGCCATCTTTACGATAAGGTCGTGCTGGAGCAGGCACTGCGATCAAATGCTGGCTATATAGGCATGATCGGCAGCACCCGCAAGCGGGACGCCATATATAAAGCGCTATTGTCGGAGGGGATCAAAGCCGAGCAGCTTGAGGAAGTGCATTGTCCCATCGGACTGAGAATCGAGGTCGAGACGCCTGCCGAAATAGCTGTGAGCATCGTGGGGGAGTTGATACAAGAAAGGGCACGGAAGAGGAAATGCAAAAGCCTGGCATCACAGCAGTAATCCTGGCGGCAGGGTACTCCGATAGGATGGGGCGGTTCAAGCCGCTGCTAGACCTGGGTGGACAGCCGGTTATCACGCGCTCAGTTGAAACTCTGCATGGCGCCGGATTGAAGGATATACGGGTGGTTGTGGGATATCAAAGGGCGTCCCTGCTGCCCGTGCTGAAAAAGCTTCAGGTACGGGTAGTCATCAACGATAAATATGCTGACGGCATGTTCTCATCTGTGCTGGCAGGGATAGGCAGCCTTGAAGCGAAAAAGGGGTCTTTTTTCATTTTGCCTGCCGACATCCCGCTGGTCCGGGCGCAGACAATACGGTATTTAATGGAGATGTGCGCTTTCTATCAGGGGAAAATTTTGATACCAAGTTTTATGGGCAGAAGAGGGCATCCTCCCCTGGTCCCCGTGGGGCATATTCAGGTTATACGTCAATACAGTGGGGACAGGGGTTTGAAGGGCGCCCTGGCTAAACTGGAGGATGACACTATCTCAGTTCCCGTAGCTGATGAAAACATACTGTTTGATATGGACACCCCCGCAAAATATATAGAATTACAGGAACGCTGGAAGCAGCGACATGTACCGTCGCCGGATGAATGCGGGGCAATCGCGTCCATGTTCGGCATGGCGGAGCATACGTTGCGGCACTGCCGCGCCGTGGCAGAGATAGCTGGCAGGCTGACCGATAACCTCAACCGGGCAGGCTGTGTCTTGGATAGGGATTTAATCGTAGCTGCGGCGCTGTTGCATGATCTTGCCAGGGATAAACCCAACCATGCTCGTGAGGGGGCCAAACTGGTCGCTGAATTGGGATTTCCCGAGGTTGCTGCACTCATCGGCACACATATGGATATGCCTGCTGGTTCAGCAGACAGTGTCAGTGCGGCCGAGGTGCTTTACCTTGCCGATAAAGTGGTGCAGGAAGATCGCCAGGTTTCTCTTGAGCAACGATTTTGTCAGAAGCTGTCAAGGGAACAGGAAAATGCACAGGCGCTACAAAGGATCGAATTGCGCTACCGGACCGCCCGTTCCATTGAGGCGCGTATTGCTTTGTTAACAGGCGGGCAGGCGGCTATGCCCGGGTCAAAGCCATGAGTAAACAGGGGAGAAAATATCAGATAATGAGATTGTCCGGTTACGGTTTAGTAATCTGCCTTATAGCACTTCTGCTCATACCGATCAGCCTCTACGGTTGTGTACCTTCAGGCGGCTCTCAGACAGAGCTTATAGTCTTTACTTCCATAAGCTTGAAGAAACCGATGACTGAGATCGCAAAGGCCTATGAAGTCGATAACCCGGGTGTTAAAGTCAAAGTAAACTGCGCCGGCAGCGGCAGCCTTGCTGCGCAGATTGCAGCCGGCGTGCCGGCCGATGTTTTTATATCGGCTTCGGTATGGGATGTGAATGCGCTGACAGAGAAGGGATTAATCAACCGGGGCACCCAGCGGATTGTTACGGGCAACTGGTTAGTGCTGGTGGCTGCTGCCGAGAATTCCACAGAGCTGCGTGGATTCAAAGACCTTGCCACTGAAAGAGTTAAACGAATTGCTCTGGGAAATCCCAAGCTTGCGGCATCGGGCGCCTATGCTGGCGAGGTACTAACATATTATGGGATTAAGGACCGTATTTCAGATAAGCTGGTCTACTACGACCAGGTTGCGAAGGTAATTGATTCAGTGGTACGTAAAGAAGCGGACGCGGGCATCATTTTTTATACCGACTATCTTGCATACAAGGATCAGTTATCGCTGATAGAGGAGGCGCCCGAAAGCTCCCACAGCCCGGTGAGGTATCCAGCGGCTGTGGTCACGCAAAGTCTTCATCCCGTAGAGGCGGTCAGATTCATTGAATCGTTGTGTTCTGAAAAAAACAAGGCCATTTTAGCTGAAAATGGTTTTAGACTATCTACAGGTGTGGAGAAGTGAGTATCGAATGTGCGTTTTTTCTCTATGCAGCCAACATGCTTACGGATGATCAGAGATGGATTTAGAGATCAGGATTAAAACGGAGCTGCCCGGATTCTCGCTCGATGTTAATTGGAGCATGCAGCGTGAACTGATAGTGCTTTTCGGGCATTCGGGTTCGGGCAAGAGCATGACCCTGCGCACCATCGCGGGAATATCCCCGCAGGGCGATGGGCATATAAGATTAAACGGCAGGGTGCTGTACAGTAAGGATCTGAAAATCAATCTTGCCCCGCAGCAGCGGTCGGTAGGCTATGTATTCCAGGACCTGGCGCTATTTCCCCACATGACAGTGGAGAAAAATATCCTCTTTGCGACTGGTGGTGGTCCAGGCAGAGAATCCCGGAAGAAAGCCATGGAAATGATGCAGCTCTTCCGCCTGGCCGGCAACAAGGACAAATATCCGCACGAGATATCAGGTGGTCAAAAACAAAGGGTAGCCCTGGCCCGGGCCCTGATGCGTAATCCCGAAGTACTGCTGCTGGACGAGCCTTTCTCATCTCTGGATGATCAACTTCGGCTGGAGATGCGCCGGTGCCTGGTAAATGTAGTCAAGCAGGAGTTTCATATACCCGCTGTGCTGGTCACGCACAACGTCCTCGAGGTATTTTCTCTGGCTGACAGGGTGATGGTCTACTCGGGCGGCAGGATTATCCAATCCGGTACTCCTCAAACCATATTCAATAACCCGGTGAATGAGGAGGTTATGTCGCTGGTCAGTTTAAAAAAGCTCTATCCCGATTATCTTTTCACTTGAATCAAATCCGGAGGTGTTTGTGATATGTTATTCTCGATGTTGCTGGCGGTTTTGAGTTTTGCTATCGGCCTCACGGCCAGGAATAATAAGTCCATCAAGGAGATGATAGGCATAAGAAACTGCACGTATGTCATCATGACCAAGGACGGCAAACGAGGCAGACGCTACATGATAAAAAACGGGAAATTCTCGTCGGATACGGTGTTGAAGGATTATGACCTGGCCCTGGTTTTCGAGAATGCCGACGTCGGCTTCAAAACCCTGGCTCTGGGAGGCGATACTGGCTTGCAGGTGGCCATGAACAACTACAATCTAAAGCTGGTGGGAAATCCCAATATCTTCAACTTCTTCGGCGTCCTTATCGCGGTTTCCATGGGGATGATGAAGCGGAAGTAGGGCTGAGGATACGGCATCAGGATCATGATTCTACTTTTTATCAACAGTGAGAAGAAAGGGGTAAAGAAATGAAAATAACTCTCGGCTACAGCAAGTTTATTAAAATTGAAGGTTACGAAAGCGATTCCATAGTCGAGGTGGAAGATAACTGCACGGTGCGTGACCTGCTGGCCTTCCTCAAGCTGCCGGGCTACGTGCAGAAGGCCGTGATTGTACATGTAAACGAGGAGCCTGTCTGGAACGCCACGGTGCTCAAGGAAAACGACTCGGTGAAACTGTACCGCCTTGTGAGTGGGGGGTGAGAAAGGATGGGGATTATGAATTCGAGATACGCCGTATATGTGTCAATAGTCCTACTTCTCATTGTCTTTTTATGTGTTGGATGTTCAGCGCCGGCTGCGACGGTGAATGTATCGGCGGGCGCCGGCCTCACCGATGCTATAAGCGAGATCAATGTTCTCTATAAGCAGGGAAGGCCGGACATAACTGTCATTGCCAATTTTGCTGCAGCGGGGCCATTACAGCAGCAGATCGAGAACGGCGCGCCGGCGGACGTGTTTATCTCGCCGTCTCCAAAACACATGGATATGCTTGAGGCAAAACACCTGATAATAGAGAATACACGCAGGGACTTACTACGTAACAAGGTCGTCCTGATAATTCCCGGGGATAGCACTCTGGGAATTACCGGTTTTAAAGACCTTACGGGCGATATGGTGAAAAAAGTGGCCATAGGTGACCCGGAATCCGTTCCTGTGGGCATGTACGCCCAGGAGATTTTTATTGAATACGGCATTATGGATGCGCTGAAATCCAGGCTGGTTCTTGCCGGCACTGTGCGGCAGGTGCTGCAATATGTTGAGAGTTCCAACGTTGACGCCGGCGTGGTATTTATGACGGATGCTAAAACATCTCCGGATGTCCAAATAGTGGCAAACGCCCCGGATGATATCAATAACAAAGTCATCTATCCTGTGGCTGTTATAGCCACGGGCAAGGATAGGACGGCTGCCGTGGATTACGAGGAATTCCTGTTTGGCAGCCAGGCGGGTAGTGTATTTGAGAAATACGGCTTCAGTGTGATCGGGCGATAGATATGATGGCTCGCTGGATCTCCGGGTGGCTCAGATGATAGAAACATACATGTCGCCGCTGTGGATCTCGTTATCGACGGTTTTTACCGCCACAGTTATTACCTTTTTTACCGGTATAGCTGCCGCCCGTTGGATGGCCAGGTATCAGGGAAGAATGAGGGATTTCATAGACGGCCTCCTCATTCTTCCGCTCGTTTTACCTCCGACTGTAGTGGGACTGGGTCTGCTGATGCTATTCGGCAAACACGGCCCTATCGGACAGATGCTGCTGATATTTGGAGCGACTGTGGTTTTCTCATGGCCGGCGACGGTTATTACCGCCACGGTGGTGGCATTTCCGTTGATGTATATGAACGCCCGTGGCGCATTCGAGCAGGTTGACATAAGTATGGAAAATGCCGCGCGTACGCTTGGAGCCAGCGAATGGAGGGTATTCTGGTCGGTCACCTTACCGTTGGCCTGGCCTGGAGTGGCGGCTGGCGCTGTCCTGGCTTTTGCCCGGGCCTTGGGTGAGTTTGGCGCAACCCTGATGCTGGCCGGATATATACCGGGTAAGACAGCGACCATCCCGGTAGCGATTTATTTTGCCGTCCAGGACGGTGATATGAACCAGGCGCTGATACTTGTATTAATCGTACTTTTCATTGTTTTCGCATCCCTCGGCGCCCTGGCTTACTTCAAGAGCAAAACTTACAAAGTTGTAACCGTTTAAGGCTGCGTTCGGACTCTTCAAAGCGATTTAGGGGGGGCATCTTCCAGGCTGACATCCGTGATATCCAGCAGCCGGTATTCATTTTTTGATATCACGCCGCCTGTGACCAGCGATAGTCGTCGGGTGAAAATAGGGCCGTTAATTACAACCGTGTGATATTCGCCGTTTTCGCCGCAGGGGTCTATATTATTCTGTTTGAGGTAATCCCGGAATGAACTGTCCACAAACCTGCCCACCCATTTTTCATCCATGTGCCTGGAATTTATGCCTACGACCACAGCCTCAAAGCCGAACTCGATAAATTGATCAAGTAATTCCCCGGTAGGTCGGCCCCAGAGGGGCTCCAACGCCTCGATGTCTAACTCTCCGCATACCCTCTCAACCCATTCCCTGTGCACGTCCAGGTAGATGTCACCGAATATCATCCCTCTTACTCCGGTGGGGAGCAGCCCCCGCACTCCGGCCTTAAAATCTCGCTCATAGCCGTCCCAATCCGTCTCATATTGCGCAACCTTTATGCCCAGGGCGGCGCCCTGCTGCCTGATCAGGCTGGAATTGGTCCCGTGAAACCTGACCCTCTTGTCATCGTTCGAGATAAAGTTCACCAGGTGTGTAACTTTGTAGCCCAGGCGTAGCGCCTCGTAGAGCGCCATGCAGCTGTCTTTGCCCCCGCTCCACGATACGATATAGTTGTGGCCTTTTATCCCGTTTGCTTTCGCATCCATAGTTTAAACCTGCAATTCCCGTTCGCTGTAATACTCATCTAAATAGTTGGTTATATCCCCACGGGACAGCTCATGCTTAAGGCTGTAATCGTACAGCCTGTATTCGTGGCCGGGGCTTTTAAGAGGTTTGAACCAGATATGCGGCGGTTCATCATCGCGGTGGGTGTATCCCGCCTGACGGTTGAGATCGAGCCACGTATCCCACATGCGCGCGCTGGCCCGTTTAAGTTCGATTGCGGTTGTTTCGATGCCGGTGACGGCCGAATACAGCTCGGCCAGGGTCTGCAGGCTGTAAAAGCGCGAGATATACAGGCGGTGGCACTGCCCGAGCATGTTGAAAAGCCCGAAGAAATCCTCGCCGTGCCTGGCCAGGCGTCCCAGGTTAAAAGAGTCAGCCGTAAAAAGCCGTTCCATATCGGGTGGAGGGACACCGCAGCGCTCGGCCTGTTTTCTTATATCGGCAAGGGGCCAACCGGGGCTGTAGGAAGGCGCCCCCATGGCAGCGGCCACACCCAGAGTGCGTCCGGGATACACCAGCATGCCAAGGTGCATGGGCAGAAAACCGCTCATGCGCGGGTCGAAGGCAATGAACTGTCCCTTGACCACGTTTTGCATGCGTCCGGCAGCCAGGTTACCTATTTTACGGGCGGCGCTTGAGACCCCGTCGCACAGCACGGCTCCAAATCCTTCGCGGGCGGCGGTCATGCGTATAAGCGCCAGCAGCGTGTCATAGCTGCGGTCGAGCTCCAGCCCGTTTGTATCGCCTTTATTGATGATCCCCTGCTCGTAAAGCGTTATGACGAAATCGGCCAGGCCGTTGAAGCTGTAAAGACGATCGAGCCCCAGCCGGTTTATCTCGTCATAATACCGGATGGCCAGTTCATATCTATCGGCAACTGTGCCACCATCCCTGTAGCCGAGGGCGGGAGAATAGGTCATGGCAGCCATCTCCATAAATATGGCCGTATCGTAGGCGCTGCGGCTGCCCGGCAGGTCCAGGCGGTCTTTGTCCGATAGAGGACAGGTAGCGCAGGCGATCTTTTTGCGGGCTGTCTTGTGCAATTCGTAAAACTCCGCCTTCAGCTCGTTTAAATCGGGCGGGTAGGGAATGAGCTCCGAGGAATTGCGGGCCACTACGCCGGGAGGTATCCAGGCGGCGGTCATGGTCATGGCGCCGCCCCTCATCATCTCGTCACGTAAATGATAGCCGGTGATCCTCTCCAGTATCCCGTCCACGATTATCCGCAGGCGTTTTGGGTCGGCCACTTCGATAGACCTGCTGCCCATGCAGGCCACAATGGCCTTGAGCTTTTTAGAGCCCATCACCGCGGCCAGGCCGCCGGAGCCGATGGTGCCTCCCTTATCGATGTGTGTCACCGAGATGGCCGACTGCCTCTCCCCGGCAATCCCGATGGGGATGATGCTGCAGGGGGAATGCCTTAGCCGGAGCTCGTCGGTAGCGTCGAAACCGTCCAGTCCCCATATGTCCGAGGCGTGCTTTAAACTGACGCTGTCATCTTCAATTGTCAGGTAGACCGGCCACTGCGAACGCCCGGTTATCACCAGGAAGTCGTATCCCGAGGATTTGAGGAAGTGGCTGAAAACCCCGCCGCCGTTGCTGTGCGGGAAGGAGCCATTAAGCGGGGATTTATAAATCGACATTGTCTGTGACGCGCCCGGTATGAAGGTGCCGTTGAAGGGCCCCGTACCGATAATGATGGCATTGCCGGGGGAAAGCGGGTTGACATCGGGCTGTATAAGTTCGAGGGCCAGCCTGTTGTTGATGCCGGCCCCTCCGATACATTCCCTGACCAGATCCTCGTCCAGTGGCTGCTTGCGGATAGCGCCGTCCGTCAGGTTCACGTAAAGGATATTGCCCGCGTAGCCACCCAGCTTCATATCAAATCCCTTCTGCCTCTTTACTTGCGGTCAGGGCGCCATACGGGCAATAGCGGACACAGGTAAGGCATGCGTCGCAATTCTCATTGAAGCTGACGTCGAACTCGTTGGGGCGGCCGACAAGCCGCTCCACCCTTATGCACGAAGCGGAGAGGTTGAATTTGTTGCCCGACCTGAAAGAACAACGCAGCATGCAGGTGATGCAGCCTGCGCACTTAGCCGGATCGACCTCGATCGAGCGTCTATCCTTGGTTACCTTTGTTGACATGTTTGATGGTTATTGCGCCTCTAAATTGTAGGGACGGGTCTTTAGACCCATCCGCAAGAGCGGGCGCAGCTAAAGCAACGCCTCTACAGCTACGCCCCTATATGCTTCTCTATTTTATTCCGAAGCTGCCTGCCAGCGCGCCTATGCCCAGCTTTTCCATGCGGTCTTTGCTGGGCTTGCCGCTTGCCTTGTCCCAATCGCGTATCTCGTAGTACTCGGGCAGCATCTTGGCCATGTTGGGTACATTGCCTTCCTGCCCGCCGTCGGGTATCGGTCGCAGGGCGATCTCCGGCAGCTCGTCGTCCCTGGGAGTGACGCCAAACCTGCAGGTCATAGTCCTCATGAGCTGGAAGATGCGCTCGCCTGCCTTAAGAATAGCCTCCTGGTCAACCCCCCAGCCGGTGGAGGCATTTATCATATCTACTATCGACTGCGTAGACATCATGGCAAAGTGGCAGATGCCCAGTGCGTCGGTCAGCGAGCGCCAGTCCTGCGAGAGCACCACCATGGGGGCCTTATCGTCTCCCCAGCGGTCTCCAGGATTGAGGCCGAGGTCGGGGTTACCCATGCCGTTCTCCACCAGGTAGGCGTCGCTCTTATTGTGGTCAGCGCCGCGGTTGCTGGTGGCATAGGCCAGGCCCATACAGCAGTAGGCGCGCGGGTCGTGCATGGGGAACTCCAGGCCCTTGACCTGCATGGCCTCGCCGGGGCGGTTATACCTGGCCGCCATGCGCTTGGTGCCCTCCTGGATGATCTTGCCGAAGCCCTCGTTCTTGGCTATTAAATCGATCAGCTTGAGCGTAACATCAATGTCGCCCCACTTCAATTCCAGTCCGCCCGTATCCTTGCTGGTGATCACACCCTTTTCATACAGGTAGAAGGCGAAGGCGACGCTGGAACCACTGCTGATGCTGTCGAAGCCGTAGCCGTTGACCAGCTCGTTGAAATGATTGATAGCGCCCATATCGGCGATCATCAGCTGGGGACCCCAGGCTATCAGCGTCTCGTATTCCGGTCCCTCGGTGGGCTTCTCCGTCTTGAAGCGGCCCTCCTTGATATGCAGCACCTTGCGGCAGCTTATGGGGCAGCCGAAACAGGCGGTATTTCCGACCTGGTATTTCTCGGCCTGTGTGACGCCGCTGATATCGGTCGCCTCGGGCATGGTGGCGATAGTGTAGTATTTGGAGGGCGTGTCGCCGTAGGCGATGCCCGAATCCACCCATCCGCAGGTGCCCGTATCGTGCATTATCGTTGTAACAAAGCCGGACTTGACCTCCTCCATGGCGCCGCGGGCGAACTCCCTGAACTTCTCGGGATCCTTCATGGGTATCTTGGCCTTGCCCCTTACTGCAATAGCCTTGAGTTTTTTAGAGCCCATGACACAGCCCATGCCGGCCCGTCCAGCGCAGTGGCCGTCCTCAGTCATGATATTGGCGAACAGGACCAGGTTTTCACCTGCCTGGCCGATACAGGCCACACGGGTTCGCTGGTCGTCATATTCCTTACGAATAGCCTCGATTGTCTGATATGTGGTCTTGCCCCACAAATTTGCTGCATCTTTAAGCTCGGCTTTGCCGTCCTTGATGTAAAGGTAAACCGGCTTGTCGGATTTCCCCTTGAGGATGATGCCGTCATAGCCGGCGAAGCGCAGTTCCGAGCCGAAGTGAGCAGCGCCGTTGGCATCGCCGTAGTAAGTTGTGTAGGGAGAACGGGCGGCGACCACCCAGCGGCTGAAGCTGGGCCCGCCTGTGCCGGTCAACAGGCCGGCCATGAAGATGAGGGGGTTGTCAGGACCCAGAGGGTCAGTTTTCTCGGTGGTCAGGTCGGCCAGGTAGCGGCAGGCGATGCCACCCGCCCCGATGAAATCGCGGGCGTATTGCTCGTTCAGTGGCTCGTCCTTTAATTCTTTTTTAGTCAGGTCGACAACCAGTATCTTGCCCATGTATCCGTTCATGGCTGTCCCTCCTTTACACATTAAGTCGAGTTAAAAATCGCAGGGCTTTCCATCGTAAGCGCAAGTGAATATTTTCTCAAGGTCGTCGTTGTCCGCGACCCGGGTGACGGTGAGGGTCATGAGTTCGTTCACGGCGCGCTCAACCAGTCCGGTCAGCTGCTTGATATAGTCCTCACGCTTGATGTTGGTGTCCTTAATGGCCAACGGCTGGCCAACGCTCTTGGCCAGGCTGCGCACGGCAGCCACCAGTGCTTTGGCGCATTTCTTATCGTCTGTATCCCGAGAAATGTTGCAGAAACGTGCTATCTCAGCGTAACGCGCGGTGGTCTCGTCCTCGCCGCTTATCAGGTATTCCATAGTGTAGGGCAGGTAGAGGCCGACGGCGCGCCCGTGCGGCATGTGGAAGAGGCCGCCAATGGCGTGTCCCGTGCTGTGGGCAAGGCCAGCCATGCCGTTGCCGAAGCAGGTGCCTGCCATGGAGGCGGCATACATCATCTCCTTGCGTGCATCTTCATCCTTGCCGTTGTCATAGGCTTTCTTAAGGTTTTCAAAAACCAGCTTGATCGCCACAAGTCCGGGGCCATCGGTGAACCTGGTGCGCCAAGTGTCAACGTAGCCCTCGATAGCGTGGCAGAGGGCGTCCATGCCGGTATCACCGGTGATCTGGGGCGGCAGGCTCATGACCATGCGGGGGTCGAGTATGGCGATATCCGGCAGTGTTTCGTAGGAGCCGAGCCCAACCTTGCGGTCCTGCTCGGTGTCGGTAAGCACGATCGCCCATGTTGCCTCGGAGCCGGTGCCGCTGGTGGTGGGGATGCAGATCAGGCGCGCCTTGTCCTTCAGGTTATAGAAATCGGATGGCGACATATCCAGCGGCCCGATGCCGGCGCAGTAGCATACCAGCGCGGACTTGGCAGTATCCATGCTGGAACCACCGCCCAGCCCAATGACCCAGTCAGGCTTGAATTCTTTTGCTATTCCGGCGGCCTTGACCACGGTCTCGATGGAGGGGTCAGGCTCGACCCCATCGAAAACCTTGTACTCGATATTGGCCTGCTTCAGCTCTGCACCCACCAGGCCGGCCAGCCCGAGCTTGGTGATGTTTTTATCCGTGACGATAAGGGCGCGCTTGCCCTTGATGGTGTTGAGATATTGCAGTGAATCGTCACCGAAGACGGTAAAGGGAACACCAAAAAACTGCATGATCCTTCCTCCTCAGTATAAATACCAGGAAATGTTAATTCCAGTTGCAGTAGTATCTATTCGGGATACTCGGTCTTGACCTGTGTTACGCAGTTGACCAGCTCCTGCGCCGCCTTCACAGCGCGCATGACCTTGCCCATATTGCCGGTGAGTTTAAGCTGGCGAGTGACGATGGCCTGGATGGGGTCGATCTTCTTCTCTGCCACTTTGCGCCAGGTAGCTATTGATGCGGATAAAACGAATTCCGGCTTATACTTGTCCTTGTCTGCCGCTGGCATAACGTCAACCTTGCGGCATTTGCCGTGCCAGAGGTCAACGTACTGGTAACCGGGTTCCTTGATCGCCCCGCCCGGCTCGATAATGAAAAAGAAATCGCCTTCCCAGGTCTTTGCTGCTTCCTCGTAAGGTTTGCTGGAATTAATAGCCTCCATAAACGCGGTCGCCCACTCGATTGTTCCGAATACTGCCATTCCATACCTCCCTGAATTAGTTCCGCTGGTATTCTATGCGTACAGGAAGGGGATGTCAATATCCCTCAGTTACGGAAATTTTCAGGTTCGCCCTGTAAAGGCACGTTCAACGCTGGTTAACGGCTGTTTAAATGGTATAAAATGGTTTCGAAGATGTTTAAGAGGATTGACGGGACGCCAGGCCGGATGGCCGGTCATGTCCGTGTGAAGGGGTACCTGTGACACGCCAGCCTGAAGAGCTGAAGAATGTCGGCTATGAGATTTTCATAGCGGTGCTGTGCGCCATTTCAATATCGAATGTATTCATTTTCTACCTCACCCCGGATCGTGATATCGCCGGCGTGCTGAGGTTGATGGACTGGACGTACAGCTTCATATTCCTGGTCGATTTCATAATCCGGTTTTCGCTGGCAAAATCCAGGTTCACGTATTTTTTTAAACAGTTCGGCTGGGCCGACCTGCTATCGGTGGCCCCTTCCAACCTGGCCAAGCTTGTGCGCGTCTTCCGCATCATTCGCACCATGCGGATGCTCTATAGCTACGGCGCGCATAATATAAAACGCGATCTGAAGGAAAATATCTCCGCCGTAGCTTTCCTCACCGTGCTGCTTCTTATAATGATCATACTGGAATTTGGGAGCATAGCCATCATAAAGGTCGAGTCCAGAGCGCCTAGTGCCCAGATAACGACCGCGCAAGATGCCCTATGGTTTATCTGGCAGACGGTTACTACGACCGGATATGGCGACATTGTGCCTGTAACGGGGGAGGGACGCTTTGTAGGCATCGTCGTGATGAGCGCAGGAACGGCCCTCTTTGGCACACTGACCGGTTTCCTGGCCAACGCTTTTTTGCGTAGACGCAGGGGGAGGGAGCTTGGATTGCGAGTTCGTGAGGGAGAGGGCGACCACGGTGTAACGCTGTCGGAGATTAAGCGACTTATACAGGAGCAAAAGCAATCGCAGGCGGAGCTCGAGGCAAAGATCGAGGAATTGGAAACGCTGCTTTAACGCTGGTGACCGATGTCTCCGGTTTAAGTTGTCCGCACAGGCTTGCTATTCACGCAGGCATCAAGCCTCTTGTAGACATCATGGACAGGCGTCAGGATATCGCAATGAGTCGCGATCAAGCTGTGATTAATCGATGCTTTCCTTGGTGCTGGGAATACTGCTGGAGATACGGGGATCGATGCGGGTGGCCATATCGAGGGTACGTGCCAGCGCCTTGAACAGGGCTTCGGCCTTATGGTGGTCGTTCTTGCCGCTTAAAACCCAGGCGTGGATATTAATTCGAGCTTCCTGGGCGAAAGAAACAAAGAAATGGTGCACGAGGTCGGACTGCATTTCGGATATTACGGCTTCCTTGATAGAAGTCTCGATAATAGCATGGCCGCGGCCGGATATATCCAGCGCTACCAGCGCTACAGCTTCATCCATCGGCACTACAGCATCGGCCATCCTGACAATGCCCTGCTTATCGCCCAACGCCTGGTTAAAGGTCCGGCCAAGCGTGATGGCCACATCCTCTACCACGTGATGTTGATCGGATCCGTTGGCCGATATCTTGAGGTCGAAGACGCCATGCTGGGCAAGCTGGCAGAGCATGTGGTCGAAGAAAAGTATGCCTGTAGTGACCTCGTACTGGCTGCTGCCGTCGATATTGACCTCGACCCTGACCGAGGTTTCCTTCGTGCGGCGGGTGACACTTGCTTTGCGTTCGGACATTTTCACCTCTTTACTGCTGGATTCAAGGCAAAGGGTATCACATATCCCTGAGCGCGGCAATTACACGGGCCGTATCCTGCGGGCGCCCTGCGCTGATACGGATGTAATCTTTTAGCTCGGGCGTCTCGAAATAGCGTATGAATATGCCCTTTTTCTGCAGCTTCAGGTAGATGTCTTTGGCGCTGCGGTCGAGAGCGGCGCAGAGGATAAAGTTAGCCTGGGAGGGATAGGGTTTCAGCCACTTGAACTGCTGCAGGCCCTTGAAGAGCGTGTCCCGCTCATTGACCAACGCCCTGACGGTCTTTTGCAGGTACTCGATGTCGGCCAGCGATTCCAGTATGCCAACATAGGCGGCCATGTTGATGTTGTAGGGTTGTTTTATCTTCATCATATACGGGACGATATTGATCGGGCAGATGCCATAGCCAGCTCTCAGGCCTGCTATTCCGGCCCACTTGCTGAAGGTGCGCAGAACAATAAGATTGGCGTATTGAGGAACCAGCGGCGCCAGAGAATTGCCGCTGAACTCGACATAGGCCTCGTCGACCACCACCATCAGGCCCATGGAAAGCAGCTCTTTTATCTCCGCTTCGCCAGCCTGATTGCCGCTGGGGTTATTGGGCGATGCAATGAAGATGATCTTTGTTGTGGCATTAATCGACTTTTTCACCGCGGGAAGGTCGAGTGAGAAATCTGCCCTGCGCGGCACCTTGATGACCTCCCCTCCCGTGATCACGGTGCAAAACGGGTACATGCCGAAGGTGGGCGGGCAGTTAATCACCCGGTCTCCCGGCTCGATAAATAATCGCAGGATAATGTCGATGAGGTCATCGCTGCCGGCGCCGGCCACGATGGACTCTGCTACTGCGCCAGAGTACCCGGCCAGCGCCTTACGTACTATCCGCTGGTCGGGGTCCGGGTACCTGTTATAGTCCTGGAATTTAGCCAGCGCCTTTTGCACCCGCGGCGAGCAGCCGTATGGGTTCTCATTACCATCCAGCTTGGCGGTCTCACCAGCCGGCACTTCGGCGCGGCCAGTAAGCACCTCGACGGGATCGACGGGAGTATAGGCCTTCATGCCTTTAAGGCCGGCGCGAATCATTTTTTCGACATCGTTTGCGTTAAGCATCTCTATCCGAAACGGGCTGCCGTCGGTTTATATAACAAAATGCAGCGTTGTTATTTTACCATTTCACAGGTGAATGCTGCATGCGGGACAGATTGCTTCGCCTCGCTCACAACGACCGGTCAAGAGGAGACTGAAAAGAAAAATCCGGTTTATGGGATTCAGTGGAAAAATCAGGTGGCGTTTTCGCGATCTTCTTCAAACCGGACATCGCCGTCGCCAAAGAATTTGAACTGGTTGCGGCCGTGACCTTTGCAGTAATACAGTGCGGCATCGGATTTTTTAATCAGGGTTTCCAGGTCTTTTGCATCTTCGGGATATATAGCGATACCTATGCTGGTGGACAAATGCAGCTGATGATCTTCGATCAATAACGGCTCTTTAAAGGAATCCAGGATTTTTTGGGCTATAGCAGTGGCATCTTCCATATGATGGGTCTCCAGCATCACCAGAACGAACTCGTCTCCTCCAATTCGGGCTAGCGTGTCGCTGGCACGAATTATGCCCGTTAGCCGCATACCGCTAAGCTTAAGCACCTGATCTCCGACAGCGTGACCGAGGGTATCATTGATGGATTTTAACTTATCCAGATCCAACGACATGATGGCAAGCCTGGCTTTGTTGCGGTGAGCCAGCGCTGCCGCCATTTTAAAACGGTCGATCAGCAATACCCTGTTTGGCAACCCTGTGAGGAAGTCATGGGTGGCCATTTTTACGAGTTCTTGCTCCAACCTCTTTTGCTCTGTAATATCCGTTATCAGGGCTGTGATACCCACGATCTCTCCATCTTCATAGATAGGCCGGCTGGAGGTACGCACAAATATGATCCTGCCGTCCTTATCCAGGGCGCGGAACTCCCACGGTTCCAGTTGACCGGACACCAGGCGGTTGAAACTGTCTAAAAGGCCCGGCAGGTCATCCGGGTAAACAATGCAGGTAAAAGGTTTTCCTATTAAGTCACTGACCTTGTACTTGCTTAAGCGCTCAACTACCGGGCTGACATAGGTAATGGTCCCCTGGTTGTCCAGTGCGTAAAAGACGTCGTTGATATTCTCTACAAGGGTACGGTATTTTTCCTCGCTCCGCCTCAGTGCCTCCTCCGCCTTTTTCTTGTCAGTGGTGTCATGCAGCGATATGGTTTTACCTATAGGGCGTCTGTGCCTGTCTTCCACATCGTAGGCGGAGGCCTCGTAATAACGAATCGAATCCCGCAGGCCGGATACAATTTCGATACGGTTTGACTCATCCGCCTCGCTCAGCTTCAATAAATCCGGCCTATCCTTCCAGACAATTGCTACGGACTGTCCTATATCGGCCTGGGATAATTCCAAGATTTCACGGGCCGCCCTGTTGTACTCCACGATCCTTTTCCGCCTGTCCAGCACTAGGATGGCATCATCAATGCTATCGACAACCTTATCGTAGGCCATGGGCACAATGTCGAAAAGACTATGACTGAACATACTCCAGGCGATCACCACACCGGTGACGGTAAAAGCAAAAGGCGTTAGATCCAGGTGTCCAAAGGGCATCAGGCCGACAGCCACATAAAGGATATTCACAGTCCAGGGCGCGCACAATCCGACCAGCATGGCTATTACCTGTTTGCGGAACATAGTACCCGGTTTCCCCATCCTTGCGATCAGTAAAAAGGTGGCTGCCAGAAGCGCGGCATAAGAGTAAACAGAATGTACCCAAAACCACGGCCCCCTGGTGAGCGCTATCATGGGAAATGGGCCGCCGGTATCCACGCTGGTTGTGCTGTAATAAAAGTAATGCAGATGGTTAGTGGCTACCATTGCTATGGTTATAAAGGGTATTACGAAAAGCAGGATGATAGTCCTTTGGGTCACCCATTCTTCCCTTCCCGTGTATACCAGCGTTAAAATCAGGAAAAGCACGGGTACGGCGGCAATCCCAATGTATTCCAGCACAGCGCTGATCAGCATTCCCTGGAGTTGCAGGCAGGACAGCTCCACCCCATAAAAAACGGACCACACGCATAAAGCCAGCATGAGGAAGGCAAAGACCCGCGAACCCACGACCGGGCGCCGGGTGAAAGCATACGCAGCCAGACTACCCGATATCAGGGCGGGTATTGCCAGCGAAAGAGCGATAGGATTTAACCTGATAAATGATTCCATTGATCTACGCCTGCCAACCGGTGGCAGCTTTCACCCGCAGCCTCCGTTGCATTCCGAGTTCACTATATCAGCGCGCTACGGATTGTGCAACGTGATTGCAGAGCGTCTTAAATAGTCTCATGCAATCCGGCGCGTTGTCAAAATGCTTTGTGATATGGATATGAGCAGGTCGCCACGGGCACTCCATAGTCTCCCGTATATTCCTATGGGTGGACCATCGGGCGGATATTTTCAGCGGATGAGAATTACCCGGCGGCTGGAATTTACAGGCCGAATACCCTTTGGGCATTCTCGTAGAGGAAGAGCTTTTTAACCTCCTCTGTTAGCTGGAGCGAATCCAGGTCCTTCAGGCACATGGCCGCCGTGACCATGGGGTAATTGGTGCCGAACATGACTTTCTTGCGGCCGTTCTTTTGCATATATGTTACCAGTTCCGCCGGGAACCTCTTGGCGACGTAGGCTGAGGTGTCGATATAAACGTTCTCATGCTTGGTCGCCACGGCGATCATCTCCGTTGTCCATGGGTAACCTATATGCCCGCCGACTATCTTGAGCTCGGGAAACTCAAGCGCCACCTCGTCGATATAGGGAATAGGCCTGCCCGGCTCCGATGGGCAAAGCGGCCCGGTGTGACCGACCTGGCAGCAGAATGGGATGTCGAGATCTATGCATTCTGCATAAAGGGGATAATAGCGGCGGTCGGTGGCAGGAAGGTTCCATAGCCATTGCACGATGCGCAGCGCCTTGAAACCGAGCTCTTTGACACAGCGCCTGAGCTCCCTCACCGCCTCCATCGGCCTGTACAGGTTAACTGAGGCCACGCCGACCAGCCTTCCGGGGTATTTCTGAACAAAAGCCGCTACCTCGTCGTTGGAGATGAGAGGTCCCGTCGGGCTCCACCACGCGCAGATGAGTCCCCTGGAGACATGGGCCTGGTCCATCATGCTTATAGTCAGCTCAAGCGGCAACTCAGACAGGAGTCTCTCCTGCCCGGTCCACCTCCGCAACGAATCGAACATCTGGTGGTTGCCGAACTTCATGGTGGGGTGCTGCATCCAGACATCTATGATTTCGCTCTCGGCGTTCATCTGGCTCTCCTCCGTGAATTTAATAAATAGTTTTGTATAAAACTATTTTAACACGGTCAGGGAATCATGTAAACGATGATGAGGGGTGGCGTTTGGCCGGAGGGATTACAGTTTGTTAACGTTATGGCTCACCCTGGTCATTAATTTGAAGAGAGTGTTTTTTTCCTCCGCGCTTAACCCCTCGAATAGCTGCGAATTCATCTTCTCGGATATTTTTCTCAGGGCCGGCTTGACTGTCTCGGCCTTATCGGTGACCTGGATGTTTACCAGTCTCTTATCATTACCGTCCCTTTTCCTGGTCACATAGCCGTTCTTTTCCAGGCGGCTGATGACCGCAGTTATCGTGGACTTATCCTTGAGCGACAGTTCGGTTAAATCGCGCAGGTGGAGGGCGCCCTTCTTATCAAGGATATGCAGGATATCGCCGTGAGAGGGGGCGATGCCGCCGATACCCTGCCTGGCGAGTTCCGATTCGAGATAGGCAAACAGGCTTTGCCGAATGCTGTTCAGCGTGTACAGGAAATTACCGCGGTGTACCCTGATCATTTATCACACAACTGTAGGCTATTTTAATACTCTATTTGTTTTTCCTCTTGTCCAGCCTGATCCTCACGGCATTGGCATGACCGGTCAGGCCTTCGTTATCGGCCATCAACGCGGCCACCGGGCCAAGCGTTTCGATGGCGCGGTCATCAAGGGCAATGATGCTGTTTATTTTGAGGAAATCCTGCACGGTCAGCGGTGAGCTGAAGCGGGCACTGCCTCCGGTGGGCAGCGCATGGCTGGGACCGGCAACGTAATCGCCCAGTACCACCGGCGAGTAATACCCGGCGCAAATGCAGCCGGCGTTCCTGATGCGGTCAATATAGCGGCCTGCGTTTCTGACCATGAGTGAGAGGTGCTCAGGTGAGTAAAGGTTGGCCAGTTCTATAGCCTGTTCGAGAGTTTTCACTATAACGATCAAACCGTTTGCCTGCAGCGCCCTGCCGGCGATGTTGTTCCTTTTCAGCCCGGCAAGCTGCCTTTTAAGTTCAATCTGTACTTTAACAGCCAGTCCTTCCGCCGTGGTTACAAAAATTGACGAGGCAGTGGCGTCATGTTCCGATTGTGCTACCAGGTCAGCAGCGCAAAAAGCGGGATCGGCGGAGCCGTCGGCTATCACCATGACCTCGCTGGGCCCCTGCAGGGCATCGATATCCACCAGGCCGTAAACCAGCTTCTTGGCGGTCATGACGTATACATTGCCGGGTCCGCAAATCTTGTCCACACGCGGCACCGAATCTGTGCCAAAGGCCATGGCAGCCACGGCTTGCGCGCCGCCGATCTTGAATATGCGGTCAACGCCGGCGATACCGGCGGCGGCCAGTGTACTGGCCGGTACTTTTCCGTCACTGCCGCAGGGCGTGGCCATGATTATCTCTTTTACCCCGGCCACCCTTGCAGGGATGGAAGTCATGAGGACCGTGGAGGGATACGAAGCAGTCCCTCCGGGGATGTATAATCCCACGCGTTCGAGGGGTAGCACCTGCTGTCCCAGCCCGTCTTTAAGGAAACTGCGGCCGTATCTCTGCATACAGGTTTTATGGAATCTTTCCACGCGTGCAGCGGCGAATTTGAGCGCTTTCATCAATTGCGGATGAGCCGATCTGCGGGCGGCCGCCAGCTCCCCGGGCGTGACCTCGAGAGATCTCAAACGGGCTCCTTCGAAGCGCTCTGTATAGGTAAGCAGGGCTTCATCCCCGCCCTTCTTGACATCTTCGATTATCTCGCGCACGGAAGCTTCAATCCTGCTGTCCGGGTCGTACTGAATGCTGCGGCAGAGGGCTTTTTTAGCCTGCTGATAATCCCTTATCACCTTCATTTTTTGCTTACCGCCTCACGGAATATCCTGACCAGATTCTCAATTCTGGCCTTTTTGCCGCGCGCTTCCAGGCTGTGCCTGTTGCCTATCAGGCAGGCCGTCGACTCGAAGAGCGTATCTATAATCTTGAGCTTATGCCGCGACAGGGTCTGACCCGTCTCCGTGTTTTCGATCAGCATGTCAGCATCCTCTGGTAAATAGACCTCAGTCGCCCCCCATGTAGGTATGACACGGTAACGGGCAATGTGTTTATCGCGCAGATACTTATCAGCTATGTTGACATACTCCGTGGCTATGCGCAGGGGGACCATCTTACCCCCTGCTATGAGGCTGCGCAGGGCGCTGGTTGAGTTCACAGGCACATCTTCGCTGACCACGGCCACGATGCGTACCCATCCGAAGCCCAGGTTGACCAGTTCGGTTACCGGGCTGGAAGGGAACTGGTAGAGGTGGTCGAGCAGCCAGTCCCGACCGGTGATGGCCAGGTCAAAATTCCCGTTGGCGACCTGCTGTGGCATGTCCTGAGGCCGGATGACTTTGATGCTGAGCCAGTTAAAATTGCAAGAAGGGCGGCGCCTTAAATCATCTTTCGAGTATCCTTTAAGCTGGATCCCCGTCTTCTCCATGAAGGTGGCGGTATGCTCCTGCTGGTGGCCGTCGGCCAGCGCAAGCCAAACATTGCCCGCACGGCTGCCGCCGGCCAGGTCGTTATTTAGTACAGCCACTTTCTCCTGGACCTGCCAGGGTTTATCTTTCATGGTGGTGGATGAGGCAAAGCGCTCAAGCAGGCAACTGAAGTCGCTGTTCTGGAGATTATTGCTGTTGGCGATGATGCAGGCATTGCTGTCGCATATCCTCCTGACCGGCCTCAAGTTCAGGCTGCGCAGTGTATAGTCGTCCCTGACGCGCAGGACCGAGAAATCGGCGTTCTCAGGCGGGTATGCTTCGGTGGATCCCCAGCAGGGAAAGATGCGGTACCTTTTAAGCCGCATCTTGTATGCGGCTGCCTCCGCCAGGGCCGGGTATTCGGTTACTATGCGCCAGGCAGAGGTACTATTGGCCATGACCTGCGCGGATATGTCCGAGGAAGCGGAACAGGCCAGGTAAATGCCCGCAATATCGTATCCCAGGTCTGCAATTTTAATCACGTGGCTGGCCGGGTACCTGGCCTGCAGCTCCTGCAGCCAGTCTGAACTGCAAATGCCGAAATCGTAGTTGCCCACCGCAACCTGGACGGGTATATCCCGCTCGTTAAGCATTTTGGCCGTCAGCCCCGGCATAGACCGCGCCTTCATGCGGTAAATGCGGGTACCTGAGGTATAATGATCAAAACCCAGGCCAATGGAATTGAGAAACGTGGCTGTGCGCGCCAGCATTTTACCCTTGGGCAGGGCCAGGCGGGTATCAACTGCTACGCTACCGGCCAAGCTTGCTGAAACCCCCGATCATGTTGATGACCTCGCCAACCGTAGCTACTCTCATCCGTGTATTCTTATATTTATCGACTATAGTGAAGCCGGCGGGCCGCACATTGACCGTCACGGACCAGCGTGCTTCTAGCTGGCTGCCGCGAAAATCGAGTTCTGCAATAAGCCCGACTTTGCGCATGGCCGCCGCCGCTTCAAATGCGGTTTTGACCACGGAAGCTGACTTTCCTGTGGTTTTAACCGCCACGGTCTTCTCGGCCTTTTGTTGCGACCATGGTTTAACCATGGCTGTAATGGTGTCCAGGTAGAAGGCGAAACCGCAGGCCGGTATATCTTTGCCACCTACCAGTCCTATCAGGTTGTCGTACCTGCCACCACTGCATATCCTGGCGCCCCCCGAGGTTACCTTGAAACACAGGCCTGTATAATATTCGAAGCCCCTGATGGACGTGAAGTCGATAGAGTAGCTGATCCCCATTGTATCCAGCAATGCGGTAACCTCGGAGAAGCGGTCGATCTCATTCCTTACATCCGCTGATACGGCGGGCATGGTCTTGAGGTTTGCCAGGAAACCGCTTGATTTTCCCTTCAGCTTGATAAGGGTTGCAATGGCGTTGACCACTTCCCTGTTCTTGCTTTTAACGCTGGCAAAGGCCTGCCAGTTGCCCTCGAGTATATCATCCAGCAGGGCTGCCTTGCTGTCCCCGTCCAGCCTGAGTTCGCCGATGAGCGCCTTCAAAATGCCCGCGTGAGACAGCTTTAGCTCCGGCTGTGATAATCCCATCGACCCCGCTATCTCCAGCGCCAGGGCGATGACCTCGGCATCCGCAGCCCGGTCACAATCGCCTAAAAGCTCCACTCCGCATTGCCATTTCTCACGGTTCTCACGGCCGGTTTCCTCAAATGCAAAGACGTTGGTTATATAGTAGAGGCGGGCTATCTTCTGGCCTGAGAGGTTCTCGCTGTAAAGGCGGGCGGCAGGTATGGTCCCATCGGGGCGCAGGACGACACGCTCGCCTCCCCAGCCGTCCCAGTCGAGGAAGGAGTAGACGCGCCCCAGCATGGCGGGAGTCAGCGTCCCCGCTGCTGTGAAGAGGTGTATGTATTCCAGCGTGGGAGTCCTGATCTCGCGGTAGCCCCAGTTCAAACACGAATTGCGGAAGGCATCCTCAACCTGCCGGAAACGCTCCATGTCATCCGGCAGCAGGTCGCGGGCCCCTTTGCATTTTTGACTTTCCATAATTGATTATCCTTTTCGTTAAGCGGGATAATTCTACACTAATAGTATTACAGCTACAATCGGCGCCATAGATGTAGTGAGACACAGTCATATTGGCAGTACCCGCAGGTGTACTGTGCCGCTGTTATTACCTGCTTAAGAACGGTATACCAGGCGTGGTCCTACATTTTAGCGAACTTTATAGTCTGCTGTGTTTTGCATATCAACCTGAACAGGCCGCATTGTGTCATGCGCCTTATTATCTGTTCCTCTTTATAACACATCCGGGTATATTTCTCCCAAAAGGCGGTTTGCCTCCTCGACTCCCCTCTTGCTCAAGTGCCAAGCGATCGCATTGGTCTAAAGATGCTACAATATAGTGGCAATGCTAAGAAACCTTCTCCGCATCCTTTATCTTGTTTGCTTTGTACTGGGTATGATTCTCTGCCTGCTGCCTGCCGGGGCACAGGCTAATGGCGGGAATATCGTTGTACTCACGGTTAAAGGCAATATAGTCCCCGTGGTAGCCGACTATATCAGCCGCGGCATAGGTGAAGCTGAGGACGGTGGCGCTTCAGTTTGTATTATCACACTGGACACGCCGGGTGGCCTGCTGGATTCCACCACAAAAATAGTCGAGCGTATCATGAACGCAAAGGTCCCGGTGGTAGTATACGTATCGCCCCACGGCGCCTGGGCCGCTTCGGCTGGCACTTTCATCACTGTTTCGGCGCACCTCTCCGCCATGGCGCCGGCGACCAGCCTGGGCGCAGCTCACCCGGTGAGCGTGGGTGAGCAGATGCCTGAAGACGTTCAGAAGAAGGTGACGGAATACTCGGCAGCCTGGATACAGAGCATAGCTGAGAAGCGGGGGCGCGATCCTTCCCTGGTCGAGGCTGCGGTAAGGGAGAGCAAGTCGTTCACCGCCAAGGAAGCCGTCGAGAAAAAGCTGGTGGATTTTCAGGCCGATGATCTGGACAGCGTCATAAGGCAGATCAACGGGCAAAAGGTGACACTGGCAGACGGCAGAGAGGTCACCATCGATACAGAGAATGCTGGCGTCACTAAAAGCGATATGATGCTGGCGGAGAAGACACTGCAGACCATCAGCCATCCTAACATTGCATATATATTGCTTACACTGGCTTCCATCGGGCTGATCACCGAGATCTCCAACCCGGGGCTCATCTTACCCGGAGTGATCGGCGGGATCTGCCTTTTCCTGGCCTTCTACTCGCTGGGTGTGCTGAACGCGTATTGGGCGGGGTTGTTGCTCATAGTGCTCGCTTTCGGCCTCTTCGTAACTGAGATTTTTGTACCTGCTTATGGTATACTGACCACAGGTGGAGTTGTATCGCTCGTTATAGGTTCGCTCATCCTTTTTAGTGAAAGTGAGGCATCCATGCAGTTCGATAAGAGTCTCATCGTGTACGTCGCCATTTTTCTGGCCGCCTTTATGGCTTTCCTGGTCTGGGCTGTTGTCAGGGGGCAAAAAAGGAAGGTGACCACCGGGAAGGAAGGTATGATCGGGCAGGTGGCCGAAGTTAGAACTGCTCTCAAGCCCAGGGGTATGGTGATGGTGGAGGGAGAGCTTTGGAAGGCTGAGCTGGATGAAGGCCAGGCTCACGCGGGGGAAGAGGTGATTGTTCAGAAGGTGGATAACCTTAAACTTATAGTAACAAAAAAAAATTAGGAGGCAGCTATGCAGTTTGCGGGAATAATAGTACTGGCGATTTTCGTTTTGATAGTGCTTTTTGCATCTATCAGGATAGTCAATGAGTATGAAAGGGGTGTGGTCTTTCGCCTCGGCAGATACGTGGGCGTCAGGGGCCCGGGTCTTATCCTGCTCATACCCTTTATCGAGCGCCTGGTTAAAGTCGAATTGCGCGTTGTGACCATGGACGTGCCGCAGCAAGAATGTATCACCATGGACACGGTGACGGTCAAGGTAGATGCGGTAGTATATTTTCGCGTGATGAAGCCGGAGTGGGCGATCCTGAACGTTGAGCAGTATATCAGAGCTACGTCATTGCTTTGTCAGACGACTTTGCGGAACGTGGTTGGACAGTCGGAACTCGAAGATCTGCTGGCGCACCGGGAAAGGATAAACGAGAAGTTGCAGACCATAATCGATGAAAGCACCGAGCCATGGGGCATCAAGGTGAGCCTGGTCGAGGTGCGCGATGTTCAACTGCCCGATAATATGCAGAAAATCATGGCTGCGCAGGCAGAGGCCGAGAGGGGGAGGAGAGCCAAGATAATCGCCGCCGAGGGTGAAGCGCAGGCGGCCGAGAAGCTGGCCGAGGCCGCTAAGATCATCTCCAGTCAACCTGCGGCCCTCCAGTTGCGCTATCTCCAGACGCTGGTGGCCATAGCTTCAGAACGTACCAATACGGTGGTGTTCCCACTGCCAATGGAGCTGATTGAGCCCATGCTGCAAAAGATGGGCGGCGATAAGAAGAAGCTGGGCGCCTGATAACGAAGCAGGATCATAAAATAAGGGCGGCTTCACAGCCGCCCTTATTATTAACCGCAGCCAGGGATGACTGATATGTCACCTGCCACGATCTCCTGTACAGTTCCGTCATCCAGGCGCAGCACCAGGTGGCCTGATTTATTAATGGTCTCGGCCACACCCTCGATGACGCTGTTCCCTGATTGAACTTTCACGCGTCGGCCTATGGTATGCATATTGTCAGCCCATTCCCTGATGATTAAATCAGGTGTTACGGACTGCAGGTAAAGATTTTCCATTTCCGTGTAAACGCTCAATGCCACCTGCCCAACAGGCAATTCGTGGCCCAGCTGCATGGAGAGGCTGGTGGCGAAACCGGCTATCTCAGGATACAGCGCGGTGTCGAAATTGATGTTGATGCCGATGCCTATAATGCTGTAGCCGACCATGCTGTTAATCACTGCGTGTTCTATTAAAATTCCGCAGACCTTGCGCTCGCTGATAAGGATATCATTCGGCCACTTGATGCCGGCCTCGATGCCAAGGTGCTTAATTGTGCGTAAAACCGCCAGGGCGGATATGGCCGGCAGCAGGGGAACCGCTGACATAGCGGGCCGCAGGATTATCGATGTTGCCAGGCCGCCCTCAGGGGATAACCAGGACCTGCCCAGCCTGCCGCGGCCGGATAACTGCGTCCCGGCTATGACAGCCGTGCCCTCGGGCGCCCCGCGATCGGCCATCTCCCTTGCTATATCCTGTGTTGAAGATGTGGTCGCCAGGTAATGCAGCTCCTTGCCGATGAAGCTGGCAGTCAGGTTGCTTTTTAAGTAATCGATGATTTCAGTCATGATGTAGCCATATTAATATATCAAAGAGATCAAACCATGTATAATTAATGAGAGTATTCATATGGGGAATATAGGATATCGCGGGGTTTGAACGATGGAAGGCAATAAAATAGAGCAGTTGGCTGCACAGGTTGCCGATCTGATGGTGAATTCCAAACGGTGCGTGGTTTTCAGCGGGGCGGGCATCAGCACGGAGTCCGGCATACCAGACTTCCGGGGAGAGGATGGCATCTGGACGAGGATGGATCCCGAGGATTTCACCATCCGGAGGTTCGTCGCCCGGCCCGAGGTCAGGAAGATGCAATGGAAACTTCTGGCTGAAGGGGGCCTGGTTAAGGATGTGCAGCCGAACGCAGCCCATTACGCCATAGCCGAGCTGGACAAACTGGGCAAGCTGGATTGCGTTGTAACGCAGAACATCGATAACCTGCACCAGTTGGCAGGCGTGCCGGATGAAAAGGTCTTCGAGCTGCATGGCAACATGCAATATGCCCGCTGTCTGAGCTGCCGCAGGCGTTATCCCATGGCCGAGATAGTGGCACGCCTTGCCATTGAGGAATTGCCGGAATGCGAGGCCTGCAAGGGCATCCTCAAGCCTGATGCCGTATATTTCGGCGAAATGTTGCCGCAGGCCGCGCTGAGCGAGGCTTCTCGCAGGGCTAACCAGTGCGACCTGTGCGTAGTAATTGGTTCAACGCTGGTCGTGTATCCTGCTGCCTACATACCGGAATATGCGCATAACGCCGGGGCCAAAATCGTTATTGTCAACATCGGCTCAACGCCCATGGACTCCAGGGCGGCTGTGCGCATCGAGGGCAAGGCGGGAGAAACCATGGGCACGGTTATGCAGTATGTCAGGGCCAGAATGCAGAAATGAGTATATTGACAAGCCAGGACTACAATGTTAGATTGTGAGAAATATCACACGCAGGGAGGTGTCAATTTGAGAAAGGCGGCTATAGCCATCCTGATGTTGGCGGTACTGGTTTCGGGATGCGTGAGACCGGCGGTAAATACCCAATTGGCTCCCCTTGCCTATATCGATTCCGTGTCGTCCCCACAGGTTTACGCAGGGGAGAAGGTCAAATTCTCCGGGCATGCAATTTCATCCACCGGCCAGATTGTGGGCTACAACTGGCGTTCCAGCATAAACGGAAATCTGAGCGAGCTGGCATCCTTCGAAACCGATTCGTTGACAGCAGGCTCGCACACGATCTGGTTTAAAGCGCAGGACAATTACGGCAACTGGTCCGACGAGGTAGGGACGAATGTCAACGTGATCATTCCCGGGGGACCGGAAAAGATGTCGATCAGGATATTTACAGCTACTCCGCCCGAGATAAAAGAAGGTGAATGGTCGACATTGACCTGGGATGTATCGGGGTTCGGCAATGTCCGCATTGATCCCGACATCGGCGATGTATCCATGTCCGGCAGCCGGACGGTACAGCCCAGAAAGGACACGATGTACACCATCTATGCCAGGAATGATGATGGTACAATGACGGCCAATACCAGGATCCTTGTGACCCCGCTGCATGTATATACAACCACCTTATATTCGATCGCAGCCGAGGATGGAACAGTCAGGAAGGACAAAGTAGTTCTTGATGGAGTCATGGTTGGACAGAACGAAATGCAGATACAGATGCAGGGCTTCCTGAGTTTCGATATATCTTCCATCCCGCGCGATGCCATTATCAAGGACGTAGATCTCGATATCTCAAAATCTGTGGTGATCAATTCACCCTTCCCATTTCAGGGCTCGCTCAACATTTATAACCAGCAATATGGTGACTATTTGAGAGCAAACGACTACATGGTTATTGTTCCCGCGGGCTACCTTTACAGCTGGAACTATAATTTCGTGGCCACTATGATGCCGAGTACACCGTTTACCTCGCCGGATTTTGTCACGACCCTGCAGAAACAGCTGGATATGGGCAGCAATCGCTACCAGACACGGTTGCAGTTCGAGAAATACTATTATTACAGCCGGGCTGACTACACCGAGCAGAGGTATACGGGGTCTTACAGCGGTGAAAGCAGCGCCAATTACCTTGATATCAGCGCCGGCAATGCCAAATTGATCGTCCGCTACGTGTTGCCACAGTAAAGTTGAACCGGGGGCGGCAGCTAAACCTAAGCGGCGTTTTCTGGCTATCTTTTGTGATGCAGACAATGTTGCCCCGGGAGGATCTAATATGAAAAAACTGCTGTTATCTTTTTTACTGTTACTTATATTGGCGGGGTGCATATACCTGCCTGCTCCTGTATATCAGACAACTCCTCAGGCCGGGAGGCCTGTTGTGACCAATTTTGCGGTCATCCCGGCAATTGTGGCTGCAGGGCAAAATGCGGTGCTGGTCTGGGATGTTTCGGGCGCCCAGGCAGTCAACATAGATAATGGGGTTGGCCCCGTCCCCTTGAACGGCTCAAAATCCATCGTGCCGTCCGCGACGACGGCTTATATCCTGACAGCGGTTAATTCTGCTGGGAGCAGCACAGCGATAGTGACGGTGGCAGTTGTGGGTAGACCGCCCGCGCAGCTGGATGGTGAAAGGATAGTCATATTGCCTGTTGTGCCAGGCGAGAGCGGGTCTCTGGTTAAAAGCGGCGTTAATTACGCCGCTTCAAACGCTGTCTGCGCCGGGGATAATCCGGCGAACCAGGCCAGCCGTGCGTTCCTGAGCTTTGATCTGACAATGCTGCCTCCCACTGCAGTGGTCAGCGAGGCCGAGCTGGATCTAACGGGATATTCAGTTATGGGACACCCCACCTACAGCAGTGCTATGTGGGGCAATATGGGTGCTCTTGAGATATACCAGTACCAGTACGGATCGGCAGGAAGTTTGGGTAGGGTAGCCTATGAGGCAATAGCGCCCATGGTAGCCAGCTTGAAGCTGATAGATCTGCAGGACAGTGCTCTCCTCATTGTTGATGTAACGCTGGATGAGCGGGGCAATAACATAGTGCAGAAGCTGATTTCCGATGCTCAGGGAAGGTGCCAGTTCAGGCTGGGTTTCTTTACGTCAACAAACTGGGATAGCATAGCTGACATGATATGCCTGGATGGGGCAGTATTGAAGATAAAATACAGCGTACCCTGAGCCTCAGGCCGGCCTGACTTCCTCCAGGTCGAAACGGAAGTTCTCGATGACCGGGTTGGCCAGCAGCTTTTTACACATATCCTGCAATTCAGCCCGCGCTTGCTCCAGATTGTCCGCAGCAATACGTATCTCGATGTATTTGCCAGCCCTGACCTCCTCCACATTGCTGAAGCCCAGAGTATGAAGGGCGCCCTTGATAGTCAGGCCCTGCGGATCGTTCACGGTAGGTTTGAGCGTTATATAGACTTTAGATAAATACATTTTTCAACTTCCTCCCGGTCAGCAGCGAGTAGGCCTCGCGGTAACGCTCCGCCGTCGCCTCAACCACGTCTGCCGGCAAGGCCGGTACAGGCGCCTTTTTGTTCCAGCCGGAGGCGGTCAGCCAGTCCCTGACCGGCTGCTTATCATAGCTTGGCTGAGATTTCCCCGGCTCATACTGGCTGACATCCCAGAACCTGCTTGAATCAGGTGTAAGCGCCTCATCAATCAGGATGAGCTCTTTATCGTGGAAACCGAACTCGAATTTAGTATCGGCTATGATAATGCCGCGCTCAAAGGCATATGAACGTGAGTAATTGTAAATCGCAAGGCTATTTTGTTCAAGCCTGCGGGCGGTCTTCTCCCCTACCAGGTCGATGAGTTCCCCGGGAGTGAGGGGAAGGTCATGGCCAACAGCCGCCTTGGTAGTAGGTGTGAATATGGGTTCCGGCAATTCCTGACTCTCTACCAGTCCCTTGCGTGCCTTTCGCCCGTTGATTGTTCCCTTTTTCTTGTACTCTGCCCAGGCCGAACCGGCAACGTAACCGCGGACAACGCATTCCACCGGTACACGGTCCGCTTTTAAAACAACCATGGAGCGACCGAGCAGCATTTCGTGAAGCGGTCTTTTCCAGGGAGAATATTTCAGCAGCGCCCTCCGGCTTTCAACCGATTCAACCATGTGGTTGTGCACCAGGTGATAGGTTTTTCCGAACCAGAAAGCCGAGATCTGATTTAGCACGATCCCTTTATCAGGTATGCCGCTGGGAAGTACAAAATCGAAAGCCGAGATGCGGTCGGTGGCCACGATCAGGAGCTTATCTCCTACCTGGTAAGTGTCCCTGACCTTACCTTTCCCGTATAAAGGTAGTCGTAGTGAGCTGTCAAATATAATGTCCAAGTTGTAACTCCTATCTTTTAATCTGTGATTTACGCGTTTTCTTAAGCAGACCCAGACGTTCAAATACCGTGTCTGTATGCTTGAGGAAGCGCCGGTAATCGAATAAGGTTTCCAGTTCCTTGGCATTCAGGTATTCTGAGACATCGGGATCCGCTTTCAGCAGTTTCAGGAAGGGAGTCCTGGTTTTCCATGCTGTCATCGCATTGCGCTGCGCAATCTCGTAAGCTTGCTGGCGGCTGAGCCCCTTGCTTACCAGCGCAAGCATGACATTCTGGGAAAATACCAGTCCCTGCGTTATCTCGAGGTTTCGCTTCATATTATCCGGGTACACCTGCAGGCCCTTCATGACGCCGGTGAATATGCTCAAAATATAGTCGAGGGCAAGGCAGGCATCCGGCAGTATCACACGTTCGTTTGATGAATGACTGATGTCGCGCTCATGCCAGAGCGCCATGTTCTCCAGTGCGGTAATAGAATAGCCCCTGATCAAGCGGGACAGCCCGCAGACCCTCTCGCAAAGCTCGGGGTTACGTTTATGAGGCATGGCCGATGAACCCGTCTGACCCCGGGAAAAAGGTTCCTCTGCTTCCAGTATCTCTGTCCTCTGCAGGGCCCTGATCTCCGTGGCAAACTTGTCAAGAGAGCTGGCCGTGATGGCAAGCGTCGTTATAAGCTGGGCGTAGCGGTCACGCTGGATTACCTGGTTTGAAATAGGTGCACAGGCCAGCCCCAGCGAAGCACATGTTTTGGCCTCGATATCGGGCGGCACCGTGGCATATGTGCCGACTGCACCGGATATCTTACCCACGCTGATGCATTTTTTTGCATCTTCCAACCTGGCACAGTTGCGCCTCATCTCCTGCGCCCACAAGGCCATCTTGAGTCCGAATGTTATGGGCTCGGCATGCACCCCGTGCGTTCGTCCGATCATGATAGTGTCCTTGTTTGCAACAGCCCTGTCCTCGAGCACCGTGATCAGCGCATTCGCATCCTCGAGCAGCAGGTTAACGGCTTCACGAAGCTGCAGCGCCTGAGCCGTGTCCATGATATCCGACGATGTCAGGCCCAGGTGAATATAGCGTGAGTCCTCCCCCACTGTTTCCCCCACGGCATTGAGGAAAGCGGTTACATCATGATGGGTGACCTTAAGTATCTCTGCCATGCGCTCGAAGTCAACTCTGGCCGTCCGTATTTTTTGTAAGGCTGATTTGGGTATGCGCCCGGCGTCGGCCCAAGCCTCGCAGACGGCGATCTCAACCTGCAGCCATTTGTCGAACTTGTTTTTGTCCGACCAGATTTTTTTCATTTTTGGGCGTGAATATCGTTCAATCATATATACCTGCCCTTACGCCTCAGCCAGCCTGCGCTTATATTCTGCAAAAGACTTCTTGATATCGATGAATTTAATGCCCAGAATCTGGACTGCCAGCAGCGCTGCATTCTTAACGCCAGCGGCGCCTATGCCCGTGCAGGCAACCGGCACACCGCCCGGCATTTGCACGATGGAATACAGCGAGTCCACACCTTTCAGATCGCTGGTAGGCAATGGTACTCCTATGACTGGCAGTGTCGTCCACGAAGCGATGACCCCGGGCAGGTGGGCAGCGCTGCCCGCCGCCGCAATTATGACCTGGTAACCTTTGGAATCGGCTTCAAGCGCATACTGGCGTACCCTGTCCGGCTTGCGGTGGGCCGATAATATGGCAATATCGTACTCGATCTTGAACTCTTTAAATATGGCGAGGGCAGGCTGAATGAACTCTTCGTCAGTTTTGCTCCCTATTACAATGCCAACCAGCGACATCAATTCACCTCCCGTGCTGCAATATCCCTGCGGAAGTGGCAGCCCTCAAAATCGATATTTGGCATGTTGCGGTATACCTTCTCCCTCGCTTCTTTCAGGGTACTGCCTGAGGCCGTAACAGTTAGTACCCGGCCCCCGCTGGTGACGATATTGCCGTCCTCGCGCTTACCGGCGCCAGCGTAAAATATGTTGACATCCCTTTCCAGCCTATTGGAAATAGTAATGGGGAAGCCCGTGCGGTAGCCGCCCGGGTACCCGCCCGACGACATGACCACGCCCACGCAAGCATTGCTGCTCCATTCGATCTTCACACGGTTAAGATTAGCCTCAATTACGGACAACATGATCTCCACCAGGTCGGACTCCAGCCTGGGCAGTATCACCTGTGTTTCAGGATCGCCAAAACGGGCATTAAACTCCAGCACTTTCGGACCCTGCTGCGTGATGATCAACCCTGTATAAAGCACGCCTTTATAGGGCGATCCTTCTTTAGCCATGGCAGCAATGATGGGTTTAATAATCGTTTCCAGCACCTGGTTGGTCATCTCTTGATCGAAAAAGCCGGGTGGACTGTAGCTGCCCATACCGCCGGTATTGGGGCCCTGGTCGTCGTCGAAGACTCTCTTGTAGTCGCAGGCCGGGACCATGGGTATCACTCTTTCACCGTCGGTAAAGGCCAGAAGGCTCACCTCCTTGCCGAGCAGGCATTCCTCGATGACCACCCTGTCGCCGGCCGTCCCGAAAGCCCTGTCTTTCATTATTAAATGGAGCGCACCAAGCGCTTCCTCTGCGGTCTTTGCCACGGTTACTCCCTTGCCCGCTGCCAATCCGTCAGCCTTGACAACGATGGGGGGATCCTGGCTTTCGATATAGCTTTTAGCATCACTATAGCTGGTAAAGGTCCTGCCGGCGGCGCAGGGAATGTTGTTTCTTTGCATGATATCGCGGGCGAAAGCTTTGCTTGACTCAAGGCGGGCGGCCGCCCTGGACGGGCCGAAAACCCTAATACCGGCCTGGCTGAAAAGATCTGCGATCCCTGCTGCCAGGGGAGCCTCAGGTCCCACAACGGCCAATCCGATTCCAAGCTCCCCGGCCTTTTTCATTATCGAGGGGATATCGTTCAAGGATATGTCCAGGTTGCGGGCCAAACCGCTGGTGCCGGCATTTCCCGGCACAGCATATATGTCATCGACGCGGGGGCTCCGGGCAATTTTCCATACGAGGGTATGCTCGCGTGCCCCGTTGCCGATAACCAATACCTTCAAGCCGGAGTCTCCTCCAAAACCTACGTGGTGATCTTCTTTACTACGTTACGCTTGCTGCTCTTGGTCTTGCCGCGGTTCTTTTTTGCCGCCTTAAGCTTTGGTTTATGTGCCATTTTTCTTCTACCTTAACTCATTATTCAATTTTTCAGCCTGGACGGGGTCAAGCAATCTGAGTAGCTTTATAAGCCTGGCTACATGACCTTTTTTATCTTCGAGTATTTGCTCGATGGTGTCCGCGGCATCTTCATTGTCGATCATTTCAACCTGTGCTTCATACTCGTTGACAGATTTAAGCTCGGCCATCAGGTTGTCGCGTATCATTTCGAGATCCATAGATGTCTCGATATTTTCCTCCTGCTCATTGAAAGGGTCAAAAGTCATAGTTTCCTCCGGGTATAAAACCGCAATACGGTTCAAACCTGAAAATGATGTCTACCGCTTTTGTGAAAGCGCCTGAAAAGTATATATTTTCAGACGTTCAAAATCAAGTGTCTAATAAATGATAATGCTCCGACGGATCGGGGGCTATCCGCCGCTGATATGTACCGCAGTCCGGCTTTTGGCCGCTACTTCTTGTTGGATTGCTTCAGGTCAGAGCTGGACAACCTGAGTATAACCGAATCTCCCACGGTTACGATATCATCCAGTTTGATCTTGTATTTCTTGTTTAAACCGGCGTTAATGACCGCATATTTAACGGTTCCCGATACGATATCGATATCCAGGTCGGCCATTTTGCCTATTTTATCTCCGTGCGAACCGATTACTTCCTTTCCCAGCAATTTCTTAACCAGCATATTACCTCCGCGTTTCTATGATCACAGGTACTGTATTTTTGTACATTATTATACAATTATTAATTGACATGGCAAGCAGATTTGGTTGAATCTATAGTGTAAGCGGAGGGAAATGTTTTACATAATATGTGGTGACGACAGTTACCGCTGTCACCAGGCGTTGAACGAGATAAAGGCAGGCCTGGGCAGCCCGGACATGGTGTCGGTTAATACTACGGTACTGGATGGACGCAAGCTGATTGACAGGACACTGACCGACGTATGCAGCGTAGTACCATTTATGTCTTCCAGCAGGCTGGTGATTGTGGAAGGGTTGCTCAGACGTTTCCAGCCCGGCGACAGGCAGTCGAGATCCAATAGTGGTGGGGAGGAGGCCAGCCAGCTACTCAGAGAATGGCAGAACATATTCGAATACATCAAAACCATGCCGCAGACAACGGTGCTGGTACTCTTCGATGCAGACCTTGATCCAAAAGCTGTCAACCAGCTTTTTAAGTCATTAGCCCCTGCGGCTGACCGGGTTTTCCAGTTGAACGAGATAAAGGGCAAGGAGTTGTCGGCCTGGATCAAAGATTACACAGTCAAAAATGGGGGCAAGATCTCGTCAGGCGCCGTATCCCTGCTGGCCGACTATATAGGGGGCGATTTGTGGTCGCTTACCGGTGAGCTCAACAAGCTGATGACCTACTGTGAGGGACGTGAGATAAGCGATAGCGATGTCAGGGAGATCTCCAGCTTTGCGCGTGAGGAAAGTATCTTCGCGCTGGTTGACGCAGTGCTTGAGGGCAGGATAAAGGATGCGCAACTAATGCTGCACCGCATGCTCAAATACGGGACAGCCCCGCAGCAGATATTGACCATGATCGAGCGACAGCTTGCCATCATCCTGAGAGTAAAAGAGCTGAGCCATGGGAACCAGCAGGAGATCCGGGAGAGCCTCGGGCTTCATCCCAGATATCCACTGGAGAAAACCTTGCGGCAGGCCAGGTCGTTCACAATACCCAAATTACGCAAAGCGTTTCATGCGCTGCTGGATACTGATGTGGCTATTAAGACGGGAAAATATGAGGACGACCTGGCGCTCGATCTGCTGGTAATTGAGCTTTGCAAGTAGTGCATATGTATTTGCCTGCTGTCTACGTGAGTTCGCTGTGATTCGTTGACTATTCTTTGCATCATGAAAATCTCTCCAAACATTATGCTGATACCCTGGACCGCAGTTCACCACGGAGATTTTTAATATCCCTTGGAACGAATATAAGTGCGGCTACGGTAAAGATAAAGCATATGGTCCATGCGCTGGTGCAGATACCGAAAATAGCTGTGCCCAGCAGGATACCGACCGGCTCTCCATCCTGGAAATGCCCGAATGAATCAATCGATATATTAAAGCCCCTGCCAAGCAACTCCCGGGCCAAATCGGTGTTTAACCTCCATGACTCAGGATCGGTAATGAGGATTCTTAAGTCGCGGGGCACGAAGAAAAGGTCGCTGTGTGCGATTACGGCCTTCTCGGGATTCATGCCCTCGTCAAGCATCACTCTGACTACCTCACGAACGTTTTCAACCGCGTCGAGAGGAGGGTGCGCTGACAGGGCGATCCCCGTCTCGTTGGACACTCTTACGGCAGCCCTCAGCATTTTTTTGCTGCTCGCTGAACGGCTCGGCATTGAATATGCCGGTGTCGGTTATAGTAACTTTTATATGCCCGGCCCTTATCCCTGTATCTTTGATGCTGTTTTCGATCTCTGCCCACATATATTTCATATAATCGCTCATCGCCATGTCTCTGAACTGCTCCGGCCATGAGTCTTCCGCATAGAGCCCGGTCGAGGCGATAATATGAACACCGGTTTTCCGTGATATGCGCTGAAGGGCGATGATATTGCAGCGCAAACCTGGAGCGCTCATATCCACTACAGCCCTGCCGCCTGAAGCTGCGAAATTCGTCAGTTCAGATTCAATCAATCCTTCGTCGCTCATATCCAGGGCGTCTTTTGAGAGGATGTGAGCGTGCTTTAAAATACCGAGATTATCCAGTTTCACCGGATCGTTGGCTGCGACGGGAGCATCCGCAGGTATAAGGTTCTCGTACCTGCGGCGGCAGAAGCTCGCATTACATACGGTGTGCTCGTGCATCGAGGTGAAACCGAGGTCACCCGGCGCTATGGATCCCAGTACGGTGGTTATCTGCGTCATTTCCCTCCTGTTTTTCGGGTTATATCATCAAGTAAATATGTAATACTCATACTTTCACCCAGGCTCTCTTTTTTACCGAGCTGACGATAGCTTCTAATATCCTCATTTCATCCACACCGTTGTTAAAGGTAGGCCGGGGCATCAGGTATGCGGCTCTGTATCCATGGCAGAACGATGGACCTGGCAGCATCCAGTACCGGCTCATGTGGGGGCAGTGCGGAGCAGGTTGTGATTCGTAGCGATCGACAATTGCCGGGTATTTAGTTAAAATTGTGTTGAAGTATAGTGGCGATATCGGATATGCGCAGGGTTTTAGCTATTATCCTGGCTGGTGGCGCCAGTGAGCGTTTGAGCGTTCTTGCCGATGAACGTGCCAAGCCGGCTGTCCCTTTCGGCGGGAAATATCGCATCATCGATTTCACGCTGAGCAACTGCGCCAACTCGGGTATTTATAATGTAGCCGTATTGACGCAGTTCAACCCGAGGTCGCTGGCAAGGCATGTGGGGGTGGGCAGGCCATGGGATATGGACCGTGAATTGGGAGGGGCCGTACTGCTTCAGCCTTTTCTCAGCCGCTCGCAGCGTACCTGGTACAAGGGCACTGCCGACGCCGTTTACCAGAACCTCTACTATATAGTGGACCAGCGGGTTGACGAGATCCTTGTATTATCGGCTGACCACATTTACAGCATGCGTTACGACCAGATGCTGGCCTCTCACCGCAACCGGCATGCCGATGTGACTGTGGCTGTCTATGAGGTCTTCCCGGAAGATATATCAAGGTTCGGCATCATTACGCTCGATCACAATGAACGGATTGTGAATTTTGAGGAAAAGCCCAAAACAGCCAAGAGCAGGCTGGCCTCTATGGGCATCTACATATTTAATAAAAAGGTGCTGGTCGATGCGTTAGAGGAGATAGCCGGCAAGCAGGAAGGAAAAGACTTCGGACACGATGTTTTGCCCAACCTGATAAGCAAATACGAAGTCTACGGGTTTCGCTTCCACGGTTACTGGCGGGATGTGGGAACTGTGGAAGCTTACTGGCAGGCTAATATGGACCTGATCGTGGACCTTCCGGAGTTGAACCTTTACAACCCAGAGAATGAGGTGAGGACCATCACGCAGGGATACCCGCCCGTGAAACTGGGGCCGCATGCGCAGGTGAGCAGGGCCTTGATATGTAACGGGGCAATTGTTAATGGTACGGTTATTGAATCTGTCATCTCCCCCCGGGTTTTTATCGAGGAGGAGGCGGTAGTCAAGAATTCCATCATCTTCGAAGATACCACAATCGGGCGCGGAGCCATTATAGACAAGAGCATTATAGATAAACAGGTCTGGGTCAGCCGCGGGTGCCATGTAGGGGCAGGGGATGATCTCACTGCCAACAAAGAGGAGCCCGAACACCTGGATTCCGGCATAACGCTGGTGGGCAAAGGTACAAGGATACCCTCCGATGTAATTATCGGCAGGAACTGCAAGATCGAGCCCTGGGTGGTGGCCAGTGACTTCCCTTCCACAACAGTGGAGAGCGGCGAAACGATTAAAGGCAAAAGCCGTCGCAAATACCAGGTTTAATTGATCCCGGGCAATGCAAAACAGCAGTAAAATTAGGTTCCCGTAGAACAATATATGATGAAAATACTCTTTGCGGCCGCTGAGATTGCCCCTTTGACCAAGGTGGGTGGTCTGGCGGATGTCGTCAGGTCTTTGCCGGAGGAGCTAATAAAGCTGGGGCACCAGGTCCGCGTGATTGTGCCTAAATACGGATTCGTTGATTACTCCACCTATGAAACTGAGCCTGTTGTATGTGATCTGACCGTTTTCTCCCTCATGGAATACAGGAAGGTCACGCTGGAGCAGATCGTCCTGAATGGAGTACCGGTTTACCTGCTGTCCTCTGATATATTTTCTAAATGTGATGCGGTATACGGCAGTGACGAAGTTGAAAGGTTCTGGGTATTCTGCGACTGCGTCAGCCAGTCGCTGCCTTACCTTGGTTGGACGCCCGAGATAGTGCACTGCCACGATTGGCATACCGCCTTGATTCCGCTGCTGCTCAGGTCCGGCCACTTCGATTGCCGCACTGTTTTCACCATCCATAATATGAAATACCAGGGTTATTTCGATGACCATACTCTGCAGAGATCCGGTATAGGGCAGTACTGGCACGGCCATATCGCCGGACTAACGGGTTTACCCTGGAATCTCATAGTGCAGGGCATACTCTGGTCTCATGTGATCAATGCCGTCAGCGAGAATTTTGCCCGCGAGATACTGACCGCGGAATACGGTTGTGGAATGCAGGCGTTCATTGATTTCCGCAAGAGCAGCCTCTTCGGCATCATCAACGGAGTGGGGTACGATGAGTTCGACCCGGTGAATGACCGGTTGATTGCGGCCAATTTCAATGCTGCGGACCTGGCCGGTAAGGCTGTCAACAGGAACAAGTTGCATGTGATGGCGGGCTGGAAGGTGCGGTCCGAGGCTCCCCTGGTCGGGATGGTCTCGCGGCTGGATGAGCAAAAAGGCATGGACATTATCATCAACGCGCTTCCCGAAGTAATAAAATCTACAGGGGCGCAATTCATCTTCCTGGGGCGTGGCAAGGAGTATTACGAGGAGGCGTTGCTGCAGCTTGAAGCAAAGTACCCGGATAATATCAGGGCTTATATTACCTACGACAATGCTAAGGCGCATCTTATTTATGCGGGGTCCGACCTGTTTCTCATGCCCTCACTGTGGGAGCCGTGTGGGTTGGGGCAGATGATCGCCATGCATTATGGTACGCTGCCGGTGGTGCGAAATACCGGAGGGCTGGCAGACACTGTGCGCAACCTCAGCAGCGATCTCAAGCAGGGAACGGGCTTTGTCTTCTCGGAGTACTCCGCCAAGGCGCTGACTTTCGCACTCAAGAAGGCGGCGGAAGCTTTCGCTAATAAAGCTGCCTGGCAACGGGCAGTGAAGCGCGTGATGGAACTGGATTTCAGCTGGCAAGAACCCGCCCGCCGTTATCAGTCCCTCTACACTAAGGCGCTGGAGATGAATGATAATGGGCCGCTCTGAGCAACCTGTTGTCAGCGTGGATATAGGCGGAACCAAGATAATCACGGCCGTTTTTGATGTAGATGGCGTAATGCTGTCCAGGATATACTGCCTTACATTAGGCAGTGAGGGCCCTGCCAGCGTGATCAATCGTCTCAAGGCGGCTATCGACCAGGTTATTGAAAAAGCCGGGCTGGAAAGAGATGAGGTGGGAGGCATAGGGGTGGCCGCTGCGGGGGCGATCGATATAAACAGGGGACTGGTCGCCGATTCGCCCAACCTGCCGCGCTGGCACAATATACCGCTTAGAGACAAATTGGCAGATTCGTTGGGCACGCCTGTCTTCTTACTGAACGATGCCAACTCCGCTGCGCTGGCGGAACACAGGCTGGGCGCCGGACGCGGGCTGAACAACCTGATATATATAACCGTCAGCACCGGCATCGGCGGAGGTATGATTATCAACGGCGAATTGTATAATGGTACAGACGGCACTGCTGCCGAGATAGGGCATATGATCATCAAGATCGGCGGACCTCTGTGCAAATGCGGAAAGAGGGGATGCTTTGAAGCCATGGCCTCAGGTACGGCAATTGCCAGTCTCGCACAAAAGCGATTGCGAAGAGGCGAGGAGAGTATTATGGCCGGGCTGGCTGATAATAAAGTCGGCGATGTAACTGCGGAGGTAGTTGCGGCAGCGGCCCGCAAGGGGGATGCGCTGGCTCTGGCTGTAATCGATGAGTCAGCGGGCTACCTCGGCATCGGATTGGCCAACCTTGTAAACCTGATGAATCCGCAGATGATAATAATAGGCGGCGGAGTATCTAAAATGGGAGGAATGCTGTTACGACCTGCCAGAAAATCGATGAAGGAGAATGCCTTTAATCTGCCTGTGAGTACGGCGCATCTGGTCAGGTCCCGGCTGGGCATGCATGCGGAACTTACGGGCGCCGCTCTATATGCGCGCGATAGGCTGAGGTCTAATGTATGATTTACTGGGCGCCCCTATTTCACTTCTACCAGCCGCCGACGCAGGTACCCGAGATATTGATGAAGGTGGCCAACGAGTCATATCGCCCGGTGCTGGAGGTATTTGACGAATACCCCCGCGCCAGGGCAACTTTCAATATCAACGGTGTGCTCAGCGAGATGCTGGGCCTGTACGGCTACAGCGATGTGCTGAGCGGTATGCGCAAGTTGGCCGAGAGGGGGCAGATCGAGTTCACCGGCTCGGGAAAGTACCATCCCATACTGCCCCTCATACCTGCTGGTGAAGTAGCCAGGCAGATCACGCTCAACCATAGTACAAATCGGCAGTATCTGGGCGAAGCTTACCAGCCCAGGGGCTTTTTCCCTCCCGAGATGTGCTACTCCAGGGAGATCGCCGAACCTGTCAGCGCATCGCGACATGATTGGATCATAGTCAGTGGCATCGCCTGCCCGGTGGGCTGGCCCATGGATGTCATCCACCGCATAGATTACGCCGGCCAATCGCTGGCGGTGCTTTTCCGCGATGATATCCTCAGCAACAAGATCAGCTTTAAAGATGTGGACGGCAGGGGATTCATCGAGCATTTGAAACAACTGCGCCAGGGTGAAGGCGATATCTATGTGATAACGGCCATGGATGCCGAGACATTCGGCCACCATATACAGCACTGGGACAAACTTTTCCTCTCGGAGGTTTACGAGACGCTGGTGCCGGCTGAAGATAATCAAGCCGTGATGCTCGAGCAGAAGCCGCTGGCTGACCAGCACCGCAGACTTTTCGAATACGAGAGGTCACAGGATGCCGGTGAGATCAGCATCGTCACAATCAGCCAGTTGCTGAATCTCTTCCCCGCAGGGCAGAAGATCAGTCCCAGACCTTCGTCGTGGAGCACCTCGGCGGCGGATATCCGGGCTGGAAATTATTACCCGCTGTGGAAGGATAAAAACAATACGGTGCATAGTATGCAGTGGGAACACCTGGACCTGGCCATCAGGATCGCGCATAGGGCCATTGATATTGCGGACAATCCCGCCAGCCTGGGCTATGCCAATATAGCCAGGAACGCACTTGACCGCGCCCTGCATAGCTGCCAGTTCTGGTGGGCCAGCAGGAAGCCCATGTGGGATATCAATATGATAGACAAAGGCCTGGCACTGCAGCGGCAAGTACTGTTAAACTCATTCAAAGCCATATCCCTCAGCGGTTGCAGCCAGGAAGAAAAAAAGGAGAATTATTACTACGTGATAGCGGCCAGGCACGTCTTTGACCGGATCACTGATTATCTTTTCATGGATTAGGCGCAGATCCAATAGTCTGCCGCAACTAACGGAGGATTGACGCTATGAGGTCCCGAGAGCTTATTGGAAAAGAGGTTATCGATGCCGGCGCACGCGTCATGGGGCGCGTGAAAGACGTCGAGATAGACCCGGTGAAATGGAATGTGACGGGCATAATCATAACAACCGGGTTCATGCGCGCCAGGACCTTATTGACTGGCGATATAGACAAGGTCGGTGATAAGGTTGTGCTGAAAGTAGCCTTCGATAAGCTCCATAAAGCTTGAGCACAAGGGTGCATATTTGAAGCGGATATTTCTGGGATTGGCTATTCACAACCATCAGCCTATCGGCAATTTCCCATGGGTTTTTGAAGATGCTTACCGGCAGGGCTATTTACCCATGCTCGAGGCGCTGGGGCGGCATCCCTCCATCAACGTATCGCTGCATTACAGCGGCTGCCTGCTCGACTGGATATCGGCCGAACACCCTGAATTCTTCAAATTGCTGGCCATGCTGATTTCCCGGGAGCAGGTGGAGATAATGGGAGGGGGCTACTACGAGCCTGTGCTGCCCATGATACCGGACGCCGACAAATCCGGTCAGGTCGGCAAGATGAGCGAATATATATGGCAACAATTCGGACGCCGCCCCCGAGGCATGTGGCTGGCCGAACGGGTTTGGGAGCCTTCGCTGGCCAGGATAATTGCTGATGCCGGCATCGATTGGACACTGGTGGACGATACGGCGTTTAAGATGGTTGGCCTGAATGAACATGACCTCTTCGGCTATTTCAAAACCGATGAGCAGGGAAGGTATATCAAAGTCTTCCCTATATGCAAATACCTGCGCTATGCCATACCGTGGTATAAAGTGGATGATGTCATCGCCTATCTGAGGGAAAACGCGTCGGAAAGCGGGGAAAGAATAGCAGTGCTGGGCGACGACGGCGAGAAATTCGGAGTCTGGCCGCAGACCTGTGAACTGTGCTGGGGAGAAGGCTGGGTGGAGGATTTCTTCACGTTTATCGAAGCGAATGGAGAGTGGCTGACTACTATCAAGCTGGGAGATTATGCGGAAAGTCATGGACCGGCGGGCCGCGTATACCTGCCCTGCGCATCCTATGACGAGATGCTGGAATGGTCTTTGCCGGCGGACATCTCGGAACTGTATAAGCAGTTGAAGCGCCGCGCCGGGGAGGAGCAATTTGCGGGTGTGCTGAACCATGTTTTCAGCGGCTACTGGCGTAATTTCCTGGTCAAGTACCCGGAGATAAACCGTATGCAGAAAAAGATGCTCGCCGTCAGCGCGCGCGTCCACCTTGCGCGCGCAGTAAATGAAGCTGATTGCGGGATCGATTATCTCTGGAAGGCTCAATGCAACTGCCCCTACTGGCACGGTGTATTCGGCGGGATTTATTTGCCTGATATACGGACAACAACCTTCGCCAACCTTATCAGGGCGGAAAACTGCGCCGACGCGGTTCTGCCGGACTCCGGTGCGGGATACCACTGGCAGCAGGTTGATTTCGATGGTGATGGCAATGATGAGATAGTAATTGAAGGCAGCGACCTCAACCTGTACCTCAGCCCCGCAGAGGGCGGCAGCATATTTGAATGGGACCTGCGCGGCCATGCCTGCAATGTACTGAGCACCGTATCACGCAAACCGGAGGCCTATAACATGGAGATCGCCGGGATTGAAGAGCAACGGCGGAGTTCGAATGATGGATGCGAGGTTCACAGCATACATGATGGTGTCAGGATCAAGGATATCGACATTGCGGACTGGTTGATCTATGATGCTATACCGCGGTCCAGCCTGATCGACCGTTTTTTAGACGGCCGCGTGATGATTGAGGACTACCGCAGAGACGTTTTTGAGGACCGCGGAGATTTCGCCGGCCGGCCTTACGATTGCCGGGTTGACACGGGGGTCGATGCCCTGCAGGTTTACCTTGAGAGGGAAGGTACACTGCAACTACCTCAAGGTCCATGCGGCATCAGGCTGGAAAAAAGCGTCGCACTGGCGCGCAATGATGGCAGCCTCCATATCAATTACAGATTTGTCAATACCGGCAGCGCGGCAATAGACACGCTTCTGGCCGCAGAGTGGAATATCAATTTGCTGGGAGGAGGACATAACGAGGCCGCCTATTATCACATCGAGGGTAGGGATATCGCAGACCTGCGCCTTGACTCCAGCGGCGAGATAACAGAAATCACCCGGCTTATCATGGGTAACCGCCAACTGGGTATCGAGCTCGAACTGGAGCTTGACCGGCCGCTGACCATCTGGCGTTACCCGGTTGAGAGCGTGTCCAATTCTGAAGGGGGCCTGGAGAAAGTCTACCAGTGCAGTTGTGTAGTGATACTGTTGCCATTGATGATAGACCCGGGTTGGTCGGCGTCCTTTAGCTACAGCTGGCGGGTGGCGAAATGACGGCAAAAGAGATATCGCTCACACCTTTGAGGAAGCAGTATCTGCGCATCAAGCAGAAATACCCCGGCGCCATCGTCTTTTTCCGCCTGGGCGATTTCTACGAGACCTTTGATGAGGACGCCAGGATCACGTCGCGCGAGCTTGAGATTGTACTGACCTCGAGGGAGATGGGCAAGGGGGTAAAGGTGCCGCTGGCCGGTATACCTTACCATGCACTGGAGAATTACCTGGCGCGGCTGATAAGCCGTGGCTACAAGGTGGCTATCTGCGAGCAGTTAACACCTCCGGGCAAAGGCCTGGTTGAGCGGGACGTGATACGGGTTGTCACACCAGGCACCCTGATTGAGCCCGGATTGCTCGCGGAGAAAAGCAACAACTATCTGGTCGGCCTGCTGATTGATAAAGGGCAGGCAGGCATAGCTTTTGCAGATATCACCACCGGGGAGTTCGCAGTTACACAGCTGTCCCGGGACCGGGCCGCCGACGAGATAGCCAGGCTGAACCCGGCCGAGATAATCGTGCCCGGGTCATCAGAGTACGTTGAGATCAACGCTTTCCACAATATAACCGGGATAGAAAGCTACTTTTTTGAGAGGGACACGGCCAGGCAGTCGCTGCTGGAGCTTTTTTCCGCATCGTCCCTGGAAGGTTACGGCTGTGAACACCTTCCTCTGGCAGTGGGTGCTGCGGGCGCCGTGGTAGCTTATTTGCGTGAAAACCAGAAGACGGCGATAGGGCTGCTCAACCGGCTCTCGACCTATTCAACAGGGTCTTTTATGACGCTTGACATGCAGACTATACGTAATCTGGAGATGTACAGCAGTCTGCGCTGGGGGATGGCACAGGGCTCGCTGCTGTCCGTTATAGATATGACCAGGACATCCATGGGTGGCCGCCTGCTTAAGATGTTCATCGGCAGGCCATTGCTTGAGCTTGAGGCGCTGGCCCGGCGCCAGCAAGCTGTGGAATGGTTCTTTAAGAACACCCTTCGGCGCGGCACAATCATTTCGCTGCTGACCGACATGCCGGACGTCGAGCGCATCATCATCCGGGTGCGCAGCGGCAACGCCCTGCCGCGGGAACTGGTAGCCCTCAAGATGGGACTGGAGAAATTGGCTGCTATCCAGGCTTCCCTATCTGAAAATGACCTGCCGTCCCAACTCGGGGAAGGCCTTAAGCCCTGCCCGGACATGGTTGCGCTGATCTCTGACGCTATCGCGGACCACCCGGCTTCCAACTTCGAACATGGAGGGGTGATCAGGAAGGGTTTTTCGGAAGAGCTGGACAAGATCAGGGCCATGTCCTCTGATGCCCGCCAGTATCTGGCCGGGATGGAGAAGCAGGAAAAGGAGCGCACAGGCATCAAGTCCCTCAAGCTGGGCTACAACCGGGTTTTCGGCTATTACATAGAGGTGTCGACTTCCAACCTGGCGGCCGTGCCCGCCGACTATATACGTAAACAAACTCTGACCAACGGCGAACGTTTCTACACCCCGCAGCTAAAGGAATATGAGTCACTTATCCTCAACGCCCAGGAGAGGATGATCGACCTGGAGAAGGCCATTTTCGCGCAGGTGTGCCGGCAGGTCGCCGACCGCGGCGAGACAATACTGGAATCGGGCAGGGCACTGGCGCGGGTGGATGTTTACTCCAGCCTTGCAGAGGTGGCGGTGCGCCATAATTACGTTAAGCCGGAGTTGAATGAGGGGGAGACTATTACAATCAGGGGCGGCAGGCACCCGGTTGTGGAGAGGGCGCTGGGCAGCGGCGCATTTATTCCCAACGATACCTCGCTTTCCAATCAGGACAACCAGTTGATCGTGTTGACGGGCCCCAACATGGCGGGTAAGTCGACCTATCTCAAGCAGGTGGCGCTGATCGTTCTGCTGGCCCAGACCGGGAGCTACGTGCCGGCTGACGAAGCCGTCATCGGCATAGTAGACCGCATATTCACGCGCATCGGCGCGCAGGAGGATATAGCGGCCGGGCAATCCACCTTTATGGTAGAGATGATAGAGGTGGCTAATATACTCAACAATGCTACAGCCAGGTCGCTGCTGATCCTTGACGAGGTTGGGAGGGGTACCAGCACCTATGACGGGCTTTCCATTGCATGGGCAACCATCGAGTACATTCACAATAATGCCAGACTGAGGGCCAGGACCCTCTTTGCCACCCATTACCACGAGCTGGTCGCGCTGGCCGCCAACCTGCCGCGGGTGAAAAACTTCAACATGGCCGTAACAGAGGAGGAGGGGAAGGTCATATTCCTGCGCAAAGTCGTGCCTGGTGGGGCGGACCGCAGCTACGGGATACACGTTGCTCAACTTGCCGGAATTCCGAAGGCGGTCATTCGCCGCGCTGAGGAGATCTTGCAGCGGCTGGAAGAGGAGCAAGCAGGGCGCAAGAACGGTGCAGGGAAGGGATCCGTTGATTCCCAAGCCTTGCAGCTATCGATCTTTGTCCAGTCTTCTGAAATCAAGGCCGAACTAAAAAAAATGGATATCGACTCTATGTCGCCGATCGAGGCCATCAACAAGTTGTACGAGCTGAAAAATAAAGCTGAAAGCGATTAACAGTGGTAATAAGCTGTACGTCTTATATCTGCCCGGTGGAATAGCAGTATCTGCCGAAAAGTGCTATAGTCTTAACCCCATGAAAGAGAAAATAGAGGAGCTAAAGCAGGGTACGGTAACTACGCCGCAGGGCTTCTTGGCCGGCGCCGTGGAGGCCTCGGTTAAATACAAGGGGCGGCTTGACCTGGGCATACTTTGCTCAGAGACGCCCGCCGTTTCCTCAGCGGTTTTTACTAATAACAAGGTCAAGGCAGCGCCCATTCTTATCAGCGCTAAAAATAACGAGAAGGGCAGGGTGTGTGCCATAGTGGTCAATTCAGGCTGCGCTAACGCCTGCACGGGTGAGAAAGGGCTGAGCGATGCCGCCGATATGGCTGCTGCTACTGCGAAAAAGCTGGGTATCAGGTCCGACCGGGTTATGGTTGCCAGCACCGGTGTAATAGGCGCCGTCTTGCCGATGGACAGAATAAAGGCGGGCATCGGCAAAATCAAGTTACTGAAAGATGGCGGACATAAACTGGCCAGGGCTATCATGACGACCGATACCCGTCCCAAGGAGATCGCTGTCAGGGTCATGGACGGCAGCGGGCACTATACAATAGGCGGGATAGCCAAGGGCGCGGGTATGATCCACCCGGACATGGCAACATTGCTCAGTTTCTTAACAACTGATGCCAGTGTCGAAGCTGCATTCCTTGCACGTGCGCTGATGGCTGCTGTCGATGACAGTTTTAACATGCTTACCATAGACGGCGATACCAGCACCAATGACATGGTGTCCATCATAGCCAATGGCTGTGCCGACAATGAAACGATCACAGCTGGAAACGGCAGCATGTTCAGAGTAGCCCTGGGCCGGGTATGCCGCTACCTGGCCTGTAGCATCGCTGCCGACGGAGAGGGCGCCACCAGGCTGATCGAGGTGTGCGTGGAGGGCGCCAAGAGCCGGTCCCAGGCAAGGAAGGTGGCCAGGCTGATCGCAGTATCCTCGCTGGTGAAATCGGCTGTGCACGGCAACGATCCCAACTGGGGACGGGTTGTGGCTGTTCTGGGGCGCAGCGGCGCCGAGATGGAAGAGGGGATGCTCGATGTTTACCTGCAGGGTGAGCAGGTGATGCGCTCCGGCAGTCCGCTGCCCTTTGAGAAAGACAAACTCAGCCGCCGTATGAAGGCTGATAAGGTTACCATCAGAGTTTGCTTAAATATCGGGATGGGGAATGCAGTAGCGTGGGGATGCGATCTCTCTCAGGAGTATGTTACTATAAATAGCGATTATACTACCTGACCGGTCCCGGAATTGCGTATGTTTAGATCGAAAATCATAGTGGTTAAGATCGGTGGCAGTACTCTGGGCCAAAACGATACCACGATGGAAGACCTGGTAACCCTCCAGAAAAAGAAGGTTCCTGTGGTTGTTGTGCATGGGGGAGGCAACGCGGTAACGGAATGGCTAAGCAGGCTGCATATATCCACGCGCTTCGTACAGGGCCTGCGCGTGACTGACGAAGATACACTGATGGTCGTCACGGCTGTGCTGGCCGGCCTGATTAATAAAGAGCTGGTCTCGGAGATATCCCGAAGGGGTGGGAAAGCCGTGGGAATCAGCGGCGCCGATGGAGCGATCGTATTGGGTAAGAATAAGGACCGCGAGCTGGGACTGACAGCCGAAGAGCTGACGGTGGATTCCCGGCTGCTCAAAATACTGCTCAGCAACGGTTATATGCCTGTAATAGCGCCCGTGTGCATCAACTCCGAACCCGGTGGCAGGCAGGATAACAACCTCCTGAACGTCAACGGCGATACAATCGCCGCCGAGATCGCCGCTGCGCTGGACGCCCGTAAGCTGATCTTTCTTACCGACGTGCCGGGGATATACGACGATTCAAGGCAGGTGATAACGCATATCGATGGCGGCAAGGCCAGGAACATGATCGATACCGGGACCGCATCAGGCGGCATGGTGGCCAAGCTTGAGGCAGGCATGATCGCCGCCCGCAAGGTTTCTCTCACGCGCATAATAGACGGGCGGGTAGGGCATGCGCTGATCGATGAAATTGAAGGAAAAGGGAGTGGTACCACAATTGTCAACCGAAAATAAAAACTGGCAGGATCTGGAAAAGCAGGTGTATATGCAGCTGGCCAAACGCTGGCCGGTCACCATTGTACGCGGCAAAGGCATGAAAGTCTGGGACGAAAAAGGCAGGGAGTACCTGGATTTTGTGGCCGGCATCGCGGTGACCAGCCTGGGGCACTGCCATCCTGTGATCGTCAAGGCGCTGACGCGCCAGGCTAAAACACTCATCCAGATGTCCAACATGTATTACACAGTCCCGCAGCTTCAGCTAGCAGAGCTGCTGGTCAAGACGAGCTGCCTTGACCGCGTCTTTATCTGCAACAGCGGAGCAGAGGCCAACGAGGGCGCCATCAAGCTGGCACGCCGTTACGGCAAGCTCAAGCTGGACGGCGCCTACGAGATAATCACAACGCACGAGTCGTTCCACGGCAGGACACTGGCGACCACGGCAGCCACGGGACAGAACCAGTTCCAGGAGCCCTATACCCCGCTGCCGACAGGTTTTATCAATGTTGATTACAACGATATAGAGGCAATAAAGAAGGCCACCAATAAGCTGACCTGCGCGGTCATGCTGGAGCCCATACAGGGTGAGGGCGGCGTCAACGTGCCGTCGGACGATTACCTGAAAAAAGTGCGGGCTTGGTGTGATGAGAAAGGGCTGCTGCTTATACTGGACGAGGTCCAGACGGGCATCGGCCGCACCGGCGCCCTTTACGCATACCAGCAGTACGGAGCGGAGCCGGATATTATGACCCTGGCCAAAGGTTTGGGTGGAGGCGTACCCATAGGCGCGTTCCTGGCAAAAGAGCCCGCCTGCGTTTTCAAAATCGGTGAGCATGGCGCCACATTCGGGGGCAATCCCCTGGTCTGTGCCACTGCCTTTGACGTGCTCAGCTATATAATTTGGAAAGACCTGCCGGGTCACGTCGGACGCATGGGAGAGTATCTTCGCGCTGGCCTGAAAGGCATGGCCGCTGAGCATAAGGTGATTAAAGAGGTGCGGGGAAAGGGCTTGCTGGTGGCGCTGCAGTTCAACAGCGAAATTGCAGAGGCGGTGGTGCTGGCCTGCCTGGAAAGGGGCATTATAGTGAATAAGGTAAAGTCCGACGTGATACGTTTTATCCCGCCACTCATCGTTACGGAGAAAGAGATCGATATGGCGCTGGGCGTGCTCGGCAAAGTATTGAAAGAGAGGCAATAAGATGGCAAGAAAAGCGAAGGAAAAGGTAGTCCTGGCCTACAGCGGCGGATTGGATACATCGGTCGCCATCAAGTGGCTGGCTGACAACTACAAGATGGATGTGATCACGCTCTGCGTCAACATCGGTGGTGTCAGGGATGTGGAGGGCATCCGACAGAAGGCTTTGAAGCTGGGAGCGGTAAAATCCTTCGCCGTTGACGCGAGGGATGAATTTATTGACGATTACGTTTTCAAAGCCGTGAAAGCTGATGCTTTGTACGAGGGACAATATCCATTGGCCACGGCGCTGGGCAGGCCCCTTATGGCCAGGCTGCTGGTAGACCTGGCGCATATGGAGGGGGCAACGGCCGTGGCCCATGGATCGACAGGAAAGGGCAACGACCAGGTGCGTTTCGACGTTAGTGTGCTTGCGCTGGGACCGGAGCTCAAGATCATCGCCCCGGCACGCGAATGGGGCATGACCAGGGACGAAACCATTGAATATGCGCACAAGCACAAGATACCCGTGCCCGTTAAAGTCTCCCGGCCATATTCCATAGATGAAAATCCCTGGGGCCGCAGCATCGAGTGCGGAATCCTTGAAGACCCCTGGAACGAGCCGCCCGAGGATATCTACGAGTGGACCAGGTCCCCTGCCGACGCGCCGGACAGGGCTGAATATGTGGAGATAGGCTTTGAGGGAGGGGTACCTGTCAGCCTCAACGGCAAGAAAATGGAGGGCTTACCCCTGATTGAAAAGCTCAATGTGATAGCCGGGCGCAACGGCATAGGCAGGATCGACCATATGGAAAGTCGCCTGGTGGGTATAAAGTCCAGGGAAAACTACGAGGCCCCGGCTGCGATGGTTATCCTGAAGTCCCACCTTGCGCTGGAAGCCATGACGCTGACCAGACATCAGCTCAGGTTCAAGGAGAGGGTGGCGCAGGAATACTCAGATATAATCTATAACGGCCTGTGGTTCTCCAATTACCGGGAGGACCTGGATGCCTATATAGACAGCTCTCAGAGGTACGTATCGGGCACTGTCAGGGTCAAGCTGCACAAGGGCAACTGCATCATCGTCGGGCGCAAGTCGCCTCACTCTCTTTACAGCTTTCAGCTGGCAACCTATGACCGGGGCGATCTTTTCGACCAGAGTGATTCGGCGAGCTTTATCCGCATCTGGGGCCTGCCGCTCAAGATACAGGCGCAGGCGCAGATCACAGGATTATCCGCGCTCGGGAGCGGCAAGAGGGTAAAAAAGAAGAAGTAAGGGTACGGTGGAAAAGGATGGGAGTAAAGAAAGAGGCAAGGTTAAGGGGTAGATTCAAAGAGGAGATGGATGTGGCCGCCCAGCGCTACCTGGCTTCGGTCCCTTATGACTGGCGGCTGTACAGGCACGATATCCTGGGGAGTCAGGTGCATGCCGAGATGCTGGCACGACAGAAGATCATAGCCAGGAGCGATTATTTAAAGATCAGGGACGGGCTGAATTCCATCCTGAAGGAGATAGAAAGCGGCCGCTTTTCGTTCAAGCTTGAGCTGGATGATATTCACATGAACATTGAGAGCAGGCTCTTTGAACTGATCGGTGATACGGCTGGGAAGCTGCATACGGCCAGGTCGCGCAACGACCAGGTGGCCCTCGATATGCGTCTCTTTGCCAGGGAGTCCGCCGGCAACGTGGTAAAGGCGCTGCAGGGATTTAATTCACGGCTGGTGGATATTGCAGAGAAGAACATCAAGGTCGTCATGCCGGGATATACCCACCTTCAGCAGGCGCAGCCCGTGCTTTTCTCTCATCACGTCATGGCCTATTTTCAGATGTTCAGCCGGGATATTCAGAGGTTCGAGAATTGCCTTATGCGCATCAATATCCTGCCCCTGGGCAGCGGGGCGCTGGCCGGTTTGCCCTACCCGGTGGACAGGGAATTCGTCGCCGGAAAGCTGGGGTTCGACGATGTGAGTGCCAACAGCATCGACGCAGTCTCCGACCGCGATTTTATTATCGAGTTCGAGTCGGCATCCGCCATAACCATGATGCACCTGTCGCGGATGGCTGAGGAGGTTGTAATCTGGTCGACGGCCGAGTTTGGATTCATCGAGGTCGGGGATGCCTATGCCACCAGCAGCAGCATCATGCCACAAAAGAGAAACCCGGACGCTGCTGAGCTTGCCCGGGGCAAGGCCGGCCGCGTGTACGGCCACCTGGTAGCCATGCTTACTGTGATGAAGGGCCTGCCCCTGGCCTACAATCGTGACCTGCAGGAGGATAAAGAGGGGTTTTTCGATACCGTGGACACTCTCATATCCAGCATAGATGTAATGTGCGGACTTGTGGCTTCCATCAAAATAAACCCGGCCAGGATGAAATATTCGATGCAGAGCTATATCCTGGCAACCGACGTGGCTGATTACCTGGTAAACAAGGGGCTGTCGTTCCGTGAGGCTCACGATGTGGTGAGCAGGGTTGTTTCCTACGCCGTCGACAACAACAGGGAGTTGAACGAGCTGGATATCAAGGAATACAGGGGATTCTCCAGGCTGTTTGAGAAGGATGTACTGGCCATTACCCTGCAAAAATCGATCGAGGCAAGGTCCTCTCAGGGCGGTACGTCTACTTCCGAGGTAAAAAAGAGCATCGAAAGGGCCAGGGGTGCCATCAGCGGGTATGAAAGGGAAAAAAATTAAGATAGCCCTTTCAATCCTATCAGCGGATTTCAGCCGCCTGGGGGAACAGGTACGCGAGGCCGTCGATGCAGGGGTGGATTATGTCCATGTGGACGTCATGGACGGCCATTTTGTGCCCAATATCTCCATCGGCCTGCCTGTAGTTGAATCGTTGCGCAGGATAACGAGTATCCCACTGGACGTCCACCTCATGATCGAGAAACCTGAATTATTCATCGAGAGATTCGCCAGGGCAGGCGCCGATATACTTACAGTGCACGTTGAAGCATGCAACCACCTGGACGGCGCCCTGAATGCCATAAAGAAGCTGGGGATAAAGGCCGGCATCTCGATCAACCCCGGCACACCTCTGTCGGCGCTGGATGAGGTTTTGCCCATGGCTGACTTGCTGCTGGTGATGACCGTTAACCCCGGCTTCGGCGGGCAGGAGTTTATAGCGGGAATGGCGGATAAAATAGCCAGGCTGAGGCAAATAATCTATAATAAAAAATCCAGCGCTGAACTCGAGGTTGACGGCGGGATAAATACCGCAACGGCCCCGATTGCAGCGGGCGCCGGAGCAGATGTCCTGGTAGCCGGTTCCGCCATTCTGAATTCAAGCCTGGGGATACGCGCAGCTTTGAAAGAATTGAGGGATTCTGTATGTTAGCGGGAGGCCTTGTTCCTGGTCCTGATGCACCTGGTACAAAGGTTGAGCCGGACGGCGGTCCCGTTGATGTTAAACGTCGTAGGCTGGATGTTGGGAAGCCATGTCCGCCTGGTATGCTGCTTGGAGTGGCTGATCCTGTTGCCGAAGCGCAACGTTTTTCCGCAGATATCACATTTGATAGCCAATTTTTTAATCCTCTTTGTCAGATACTTTGCGAATAGTGAACAAGAATGATATATAATACCACAATCGTCATGATATTGAAAGGAGACAGATGAAGCAATCCTGGGACGGCAAAGACCTCAGGGACATGTTTGCAGCCGGCAGCAACTGGCTGGAGAAGAGCGTGGCTGAGGTTAACGCCATTAACGTCTTTCCAGTGCCCGACGGCGACACGGGCACCAACATGCTGCTTACCCTCAGGTCGGTGATCGAAGAAGCAGACAGGGCTACCGACAGTACAGTGGGTGTGATGGCCAAAGCCATGGCCCACGGAGCGCTTCTCGGCGCCAGGGGCAACTCCGGCGTGATCCTGGCACAGATCTTTCGCGGCATTGCCAAAGGATTCGACGGAAAAGCTCAGTTCAACGGCACGGACTGGGCCGCGGCGCTGGTGCAGGCGGCCAAGACGGCGCGGGAAGGGCTTTCCAATCCGGTAGAGGGCACTATACTGACGGTTATAGGGGATGCTGCGGGCTCAGGCCGGCAATTCGCCGAGAAACACCCCGATGACCTGGTGGCCATAATCGATGAGACGGTCAAGGAAGCGCGCGAGTCGGTGGCCAGGACACCCACGCTGCTGCCTGTTTTAATGGAGGCCGGCGTGGTGGATGCGGGGGGGCAGGGATTGTATATCTTGCTGGATGGCGCCCTGAGGTACCTTAAAGGTGAACTGGAGGAGCTGCAGTTCCGTAAACCCCAGATGGTCAGCGCCAATATCACTGCGACCAGGAACGTTCACCTGGTCTCATCGGAAGAGGATGAAGCCTACGGCTACTGCACCAATTTCCTGCTCGAGGGGCCCGACCTGGACCCCGAGAAGATTCGGCGCAAGCTCGAGGACAGGGGACAGTCGCTGGTAGTAGCGGGAGATGAGACGGCTGTCCGCGTGCATATTCACTCTTACGACCCGGGTGGCATACTGGCGTATGCCACGTCGCTGGGCACCCTTCACCAGATACAGATCCAGAATATGGATGACCAGCATGTCGGTTTCAAGGAGATGCAGAGACAGAAGGCGTTGCCGACGGACATAGCGGTGGTGGCCGTTGCTTTCGGCGCCGGTATGATCAAATTATATGAGAGCCTGGGCGCCGTGGTGGTTAAGGGCGGGCAAACCATGAACCCCAGCGTCAAGGAGATACTGGCCGCCGTGGACGCTGTCGAGCCCGAAAAGGTCATACTGCTGCCCAATAACAAAAACATCATACTGACGGCCTCGCAGATCAAGGAGCTGACCAGGAAGTCGGTCGAGGTAATCCCCAGCAGGACAATGCCCCAGGGAATTACGGCTCTCATGATGTTTAATTACGAGAGCACGCTGGAAGAGAATGTACAGTCGATGAGCGAGGCGATCAAATCAGTCAAGACTGTCGAGGTCACCACTGCAGCCAGGTCGACCCAGATTCATGGCTTGAAGGTAAAGCAGGGCCAGGCCATCGGCATTATCGATGATACGGAGCTGGTGGCGGCCGGCGACGACGTTAAAGATGTGCTCTTGCGGAGCCTTGATATAGGCGGGATCGGAGCGGTCGAGATGGTAACCCTCTTTTACGGCGCTGACTTAAAGGCCGGGCAGGCTGAGGAGGTGGTCAACGGATTAAAGGAGAAATATCCGGGCAAACAGATCGAGTTGGTCAGCGGAGGCCAGCCCCACTACTTTTACGTGGTATCTCTGGAATAAGCTAAGGGAGGGTTAAGGCATGATTAAACTTGTTACCGACAGCACCTGTGACATCCCGGCAGATATCATCAAAAAATACGGCATCGCCATCGTTCCCATCAATGTTCTCTTCGGCAACGAGACTTACCGGGACGGCATAGATATCAATGCAGAGCAGTTTTATAAGAAGCTGGTAGAATCCAGGGTACATCCCACTACTTCCGCGCAGTCTCCGGGGTATTTTTCCGAGATACTCACCAGGTTATCCAAAGAAACAGACGAGATTCTACTGATACTCTTTTCCAGCAAGATCAGTGCTACTTACGAGAGCGCCGTCCAGGCCAAGGCACTGGTGGGCGATATCTGCAAAATCGAGATCGTGGATTCACTGCAGACCTGCGGCGGATTAGGCCTGCCCGTCATCAAGGCCGCCGAGATGATTCAGAGTGGAGCCAAGCTGGTGGACATAGTTGCATCCGTAAAAGACATGTGCTCCCGGTCTCACTCTTACATGGTCTTCGATACGCTGGAGTACCTGCGTAAGGGCGGCAGGATCGGGCGCGCCCAGGCCCTGCTGGGCGGATTGCTCAAGATCACCCCTATCCTGACGCTGCGCGATGGCGTGGTCACGCCGGTACAGCGCACGAGGAGCAGGACCCAGGCCATCGATGCGCTGGTCAACCTGGTGAAAGGCGCCAACAAAATCGAAGCTCTTATGCTCGAGCACGCTACTACTCCGGATGAGCTGGAGATACTGGCCAGGAGGGTGGCAGAGTTCTACCCCAGGGAAAAGACAGTTTTCGGCACGGTCAATTCAGTCATCGGCGCCCACGTCGGCCCCCACGTGCTTTTAGTGAGTTTCATCGAGGGCAAATAGCGCCGGTGAATACAGTGTGTGAAAGCGGCGTCCATGATGCAGCCTTTTGTTGACAGCGCCGCTATTTTCAGAACTGTATTAAATCTGGAAGCCACAAACGGTTATGCCAACCGCGCAGTCATAGGCGGCCTCGACAAATACGTGGCCAGGTGGGTTTCACAGTGCTCGCCCGGCCATGATTTTTCTGTGTTCTGCCCGCAATTAAAAACTTTGCTGCTCAGCCCGCCCGCCTATGCTGAAAGGAGCGTCGATGCGCGTCGCATATGGGTGGCATCGGTGTTGCAAGAACTGGACCATGTGGAGAAGGGTTGTGATATTGCTGCACAGCAAGGAGAATCTGCTGCGCAGAAGACCGGGGTTGGGGTAATAAAGAAGCCCAAACCGGGCGCGGTGGCGGTCGCATCATTGGATTGGCCGGTGGCTGGGGTAAAAGGGGTGGGACAGACTATCGCTGTCCGTTTAGCCAGGCTGGGGGTCGACTGCATAAGAGACCTTCTCTATTTTTTTCCGCGGCGTTTCATGGATTTCAGCCAGCGCCGCACCGTATCAACACTGGAAACCGGAAAAGAGCAGACCATATTCGTCAATGTATGGGAAGCCCGCCAGGTTATGCTGGGCCGCATGAAAAGCACCGAGGCCGTCCTGGGAGACGAGACCGGCAACGTGCGCGCCGTATGGTTTAACCAGCCGTGGGTGGCAAAGCAGCTCAAAGTCAATGCTAAAGTTGCTCTCAGCGGCAGGGTGGGCGAGTTCAACTATATCAAGGTATTCGAAAATCCCGAGTGGGAGGTGGTGGACGACAGGGAGTTGCTTCATACGGGGCGGATGGTCCCCGTTTACCCTTTGACCGGCGGCCTTTACCCCAGGCAGGTCAGGACCATGGTCAGAAGTGCGCTGGATGTGTACCTGGGGAACCTGCCCGAATTCCTCCCGTCCCCGGTCAGGCAGCGCTGCGGGCTGATGGAGTTGCAGGATGCGGTTATGCAGGCGCACTATCCCATCGATTACGCATCACAGAATAAAGCCCGCCAGAGACTGGCTTTCGACGAGCTTTTCCTGTTGCAGCTCGGTGTGCTCAGCAAGAAGCGTAACTGGCAGGAGGAACAGCCGGGACGGCGATTCCGCATCGAACAAAAAAATATAAATGGATTTGTCGAGGCATTGCCTTTCAAGCTGACCTCCGCGCAGCTCAGGGTGATAGACGAGATATGCCGGGACCTGGGCCGCGACGTGCCCATGTCGCGTTTGCTGCAGGGCGACGTGGGCAGCGGCAAGACAGTCGTTGCCACCGTGGCGCTGCTGGAGGCGGCAGCCAATGGTTGCCAGGGCGCCCTTATGGCGCCGACCGAGATACTCGCCGAGCAGCATTTCACAACTCTTTACAGTCTGTTGTCGGCTATATCAACCGGCAGCAGCAGGGAAACGAATATCATCACCCTTAAGGGCATCATGCAGCGCGAGATAAGCGTTGCCCTGCTCACGGGCAGCCTTGCCGCCGGGGACAAATCCAGGATACACGAATTGCTGAGGCGGGGAGAGGTGGATATAGTTGTTGGGACACATGCGCTGGTGCAGAAGGGGGTTCAGTTTGCCGCTCTGGGTCTGGCTGTGGTAGATGAGCAGCACCGCTTCGGCGTGCTGCAGCGCTCAGCTTTAAAACAGAAAGGGTATAATCCTCACCTGCTGGTCATGACGGCCACACCCATACCCAGGACACTGGCGCTGACCCTTTTCGGCGACCTGGATATATCGACCATAGACGAGATGCCTGCGGGCAGGCAGGTGATCAAAACACGCTGGTTGAAGCCGCAGGACCGCCAGCGCGCATACAATTTTATCAGGAAGCAGGCTGGCGAGGGGCGCCAGTCCTTTATTATCTGCCCTTTGATCGAAGAGTCCGAGAGCCTGGAGGCAAAGGCCGCCGTGGCTGAACATAAGCGCCTGTCGAGCGAGATTTTTCCCGATTTAAGGCTGGGACTGCTGCATGGCAGGATGAAAAACGCCGACAAGGAAGCCGTAATGCACGACTTCAAAGACGGCGCGCTGGATGTACTGATCTCTACTTCGGTGGTAGAGGTCGGCATAGACGTGCCCAACGCAACCGTGATGCTGGTGGAGGCGGCTGACCGGTTCGGCCTTTCCCAGTTGCACCAGTTCCGTGGGAGGGTTGGCCGGGGTGAGAACCAGAGTTATTGTATACTGCTGTCGGAGAACCCCTCGGAATACGGTCAGGAGAGACTGAGGGCCATAGAGGAGTTGACCGATGGTTTTGCGCTCGCCGAGAAGGACCTTGAACTGAGGGGACCTGGCGAGTTTTTCGGAACGCGCCAGAGCGGCCTGCCCGACTTGAAGATGGCCAGGTTGTCGGATGTTCGCCTGCTGGAGCTGGCCCGCAGGGAAGCCGGGATACTGTTTGAAAAGGACCCCGGTTTAACAGCAGTTGAAAATGAGCTTTTACGCCTGGAATACTATAGAATCTGGCATAAAAGCATAGAAAACAATTAAAATAGTACTTTCCGGGTGAGAAGCCGGTAGTTTTCAGACAAATTTTACTGATATTTCGGGGGAAAACATGATTTTTAAAAAACGGCTGGCTGAAATGCTGGAGCAGGCCTTTGCCATGGCTGGCGAAAAAGGCCTGGTGGGTAACTCCAGCCTGCCGGAGATAACAATCGAGAGGCCTGCCAGGCCGGAACACGGAGACTATGCCAGCAGCCTGCCACTCAAGCTGGCGCGGCTGACCGGGATGAAGCCCATGGACGTGGCCGCTGCCATAGTTGATCACATGTCACCGGACAGCGATTTAGAGAAGGTTGCTGCGGCGCCGCCGGGGTTTATCAACTTTACGCTGAGTAAAAAATGGCTGAACCGCCAGGTGGACGCCATCTGCCGGGCAGGCGAGGCTTACGGCAACATACAACTTGAGGACAAAAGCATCCAGATTGAGTTCGTCAGCGGAAATCCCACCGGGCCCCTTCACGTGGGACATGGGCGGGGGGCCGTGCTGGGCAGCACGCTGGCCAACGTCCTTAAAGCGGCCGGCTACAGGGTTTCAACGGAATATTACATAAATGATGCCGGCAGCCAGCTCGAGGCTTTCCACCGGTCATTGTATGCACGCTACCTGCAGGCCCTGGGAAAGGAGGTCGAGGTACCGGCCAACGGGTATCACGGCAGCTATCTCGTAGACCTGGCCAGGGAACTCGTTAAGCAATACGGAGATAAATACGCCGGCCTGCCTGAGGAGCGCGCCGTGGCGGAGATCGGTCAGATCGGGATAGAGAGGGAGATGCAGCAGATCAGGCAGGACCTTGAAACGCTGGGCGTAACCTTCAATGAGTGGTTCAGCGAGCAAAGCCTGTTTAAAAGCGGTCAGTATGATGACACGATGCGCATGCTGAGGGACGGTGGTTACATAGCCGATAGGGAGAATGCCACCTGGTTCACCTCCTCCACCCTGGGAGAGGACAAGGATAATGTCCTGGTGCGCTCCGATGGTACACCCACCTATTTTGCCTCCGATATTGCATATCACTACGACAAGTTCGCCGTGAGGAAGTTCGACAATGTCATCGACATCTGGGGGGCTGATCACCAGGGCCATGTCCAGCGGATGAAGGTAGTGCTGGGAGCGCTGGGCATCGACTCCGAAAGGCTCGAGATCATCATCTGCCAGCTTGTCACACTGAGGCGCGGCAAAGAGGCGGTTAAAATCTCCAAAAGGAGCGGCGATATCATCACACTGCGCGAGCTGCTGGAGGAGGTCGGCCCCGATGCCTGCCGCTTCGTTTTCCTGTCGCGCTCGGCTGATAGCCAGATGGACTTCGATCTGGAGCTGGCCATAAAGCAGTCCGCCGACAACCCGGTCTATTATGTGCAGTACGCGCACGCGCGCATCAGCAGCATCCTGCGCAACGCAGCGGAGAAAGGGATCGACTTCGCCAACAGCGATACAAGCCTGCTGGTAGAGGAGCCGGAGTTGACCCTGATACGCAGCATGGCCAAAATGCCTGAGATCATCGAGACCGTCGCGCTGTCACACCAGCCCCATCACCTGACCTTCTACGCCCAGGACCTGGCCACGGTCTTTCATTCCTTCTATAAACAGTGCCGCGTCATCTCGGAAGACGCGGACCTGACCGCCGCCCGGCTGAAGCTCGTACTGGCCGCAAGAATAGTCCTGGCCAGGACGCTACACCTGATGGGCATGACCGCGCCGGATAAGATGTAGGACGCGCCGGCCCCTCCTCACCCCGTCATTGCGAACGAAAGCAAAAGCTGTAGAACCCGTGCCTCCGGGCGTTCTGGTTGCCCCTGGGGGGCCCCTTTCTGCTTCTTTTCTATCATGTAACACTCTGAGCATGCCGTAGACGATGGTCAGAGCCGCCAACTCGTAATTACCTTCCCGTAGCGCTTTTTCAAGTAAAGACATGGCCGTTGACTACCATAATAGTACATTTGTGCGCATTAAAAAAGGGGGTTTTGTCAGGGTCGGGTGGGGCACTCGCATAGTGGCATTGTTATGACGGATAACCTAAACTATAGTATCGGAGATCTATGGAGGCAGAAGAATGGTTAAAATGTCAGTCGTTATAGCCGTTTCATTATTGGTTATTATTACAATTTTTGTAAGTTGTACACCTGGTATTAAGACTCCCCTACCGGTTGTTGTTGATAATCAATCAATAAAACCCCAATCCCCGACCGAGGTTGATAATAAGACTCTGACTAAACCGGCCGCTTTGCCACAGAATCCAGAATATCAGGAGAAAATCGTATTCTGGTCGTTGCGCGATGCCACGTGGCAGTGGGACTGGGCAAAAGGCTGGAATGTGTTATCTGGGAATAATTATGAAATCTATATCATGGATCCAGACGGTAATAACCAGGTGAACTTAACAAATAACTCAGATATGGATTTAATACCCAGTTTGTCACCTGATGGGAAAAAGATATTATTCGTCTCAGACAGAAAATGGGAACCTGATAATAAAGGAGATAACAACTGGGATATTTTCGTTATGGATGTAGATGGTGGAAATGTCAAGAATCTCACTGGCAGTCTTAAATGGGATAGCATGCCCAGTTGGTCACCGGATGGCACTATGATTGTATTTTGTTCTACACATTCAAATTACGGTCACATTTGGGTTATGAATGCAGAGGGAACCAAATTCTTGAAAATTACTACAACGCCAGAAGCGTATTCATGGCCAAAATGGTCACGTGATGGGAAAAAGCTGATATGTAATACTTTGGGCGATGGTGGATATAGTTTGTGGGAAATTGACATAGATTACGATATGGTCAAGCAGATTATTTTCAACTCCACTCCAGACAACTATTCCGGTGAATCGTGGTCATATACAGGTAACAGATTGGTTCTCAAACCAGCACGCACTAGTACGTCATTGTTCGATCCAAATTCAAATCCACTGATGAAAAGCATTAAAACTTTGACATCGCAATATGTCACCTGGGACGGAGGTGGAGCATACTCTCCTGATGACAGCAAAATAGCCTACCTAAGTTCTAAAAAAGATGTAAATACCGAAATTTACGATATTTATGTTATGAATTCTGATGGAAGTCATCAAATAAATTTAACTCAAGCGCAAAATATTGGTGGACATGGTCAGTTTAACGATTGGTCGGAATGGTCACCCGATGGCAAAAAGATAGCATTCGTATCGGATAGAGATGGTAAACCATTGGATTTCGGTATTCGCTTTAAAAACGCATGGCAAATATATACCATGGATGCAGATGGAAGCAACGTAACAAGGATTATTAATAACAACTATGCTGATGGATCACCAAACTGGGGGAAAGTGCCCTACGAATTGGCCGAGAAACTAAAGGCGCCAACAATGGCCGAGATAACTATTAAACCGGAAACGACAATTTCTGCTTTAGACTTAGAAAAAATAAACAAATATTTGGGCAAGGAAGTAGCTATCGAAGGGTCAGTTGTTGAATATGCCAGTGCCTGGGACGTAGAAACCCGACCCATGTTGCTATATTTTGATAATCCGAATCAACATTGTAACAACTACGACGCTTGGAAACAGGGACAGTGCGGAACTGATTTCAGGGTGGTCATCAATATCCAGGACTTCAAGAAATTCCCTGACGTGTTTACCTATATGGATAATAATGTGAGGGTTCTGGGGAAAATCGACCGTTACAAGGGGGCTCCGTGCATTATAGCGACCGATCCACGGCAGATAACGATTGTGAAATAGATGAAACCTGATTGAGGAGCCCCAGTTGGCGCTGATACGCAGCATGGCCAGGATGCTGGAGATAATCGAGACAGTTGCGCTGTCACACCAGCTGCATCACCTGCCTTTCTACGCCCAGGACCTGGACACGGTCTTACAGTCCTTTCCATGAGCAGTGCCGCGTCATCTCGGAAGATGCGGACCTTACGGCTGCCAGGCTGAAGCTGGTGATGGCCGCACAAATAGTCTTGGCCAGGGCGCTCCACCTCATGGGAGTGACTGCGCTCGACGGCATGTAGGAACGGCCAGGGCTGCCAGGTCGTAGTTACCCTCACGTTGTGCATTTTCAAGTAAATACATAGCCATTGACAGCCGCGTCAGCATATTTAGACTGTTAAAAAGGGGTTTGTCAGGGTCTTATAGGGTATTGACGGGTTTAGAACATTAATAGTATTGCGTAGTTATAAAAAGAGTTATATAATCCTGCGCAGATCGGTGTAGACAATTTACGAAGTTATTGCATTCATAATAAGTCGAGAAAGCTAATTATACAAAGAGCACAAAATGTTCGATATTAACAAATTCAAAGATCTAACTTCTGATGCCGATAGATACGACAGACATATCAACGCATTACGTAACAGAGGAAAGAACACAGAACACATCGAAAAAACGGTTATGGAAGCCGTAGGTAATTTGGAATCGGGTGCCAAGTCATTTGTAATATATGGTGAGCCGCAAAGTGGTAAAACTGAAATGATGGTCGCTTTAACCTCGAAACTGCAAGACCTTGGACACAAAAACATAGTAATTCTAATAAATGACACTATCCCGTTATTGGAACAAAATCTGAAGCGATTTCAAGATTCGGACATAGATCCGACACCGGTTGATATTATTTCTGTTACTGATCCGAAAATGGTTGACGACCGATGCATTATATTTTCGAGGAAAAACGCTAACGTTTTAAAGAAATTAAATGAATATCTGCGCAACAAACGCGGCAAGGTTGTCATTGACGACGAAGCTGACTTCGCCTCTCCTAATTCAAAAATAAATAAAAATGAGAGAAGCAGGATAAACGATGAAATAAACAAGCTACTCGATAACAATGGAATTTATGTAGGCGTTACTGCTACACCGGCGCGAATAGACTTAAATAATACTTTCGACAATATTTCAAAGAACTGGCTGTGCTTTGAACCACACGAATACTATGTGGGTAAAAATGAATTCTTTCCCATTGACCTGACGGTACCACTGCATTATTCATTAGTACCTTTGAAGGATACAGGGGACGATCCTAAATACCTTATAGATGCATTATTAAGATTTATAGTAAATGTCGGGTACGTCAATATTGATGAAAATATTAAGAATAAAATGACAACAGCTCTTCATGACGATGTTAAATGCTGTTTTCTAATCCACACAAGTGGAAAAACAGATGCTCATGACAAAGATAAAAAAGTGGTATCTGACGTTCTACGCATCTTAAATGACAATGGCGACCAGCAACGAGATAAATACATTAGACGACTTTGGGAGACTGCAAATAATAAATATGGCGAAAAAACTGCTGATAAGATAGTAGAATTTGTGATCAGCCATCTGGGGAAAAAATTTGTTGAGGTCATGAATTACCAGAAAAAAAGCAGCATGATCACGACTGAACCACCGTCTCTATTTACGATAATAATCGGTGGCAATATGATATCAAGAGGCATCACAATCAATAACCTATTAAGCATGTTTTTCACCAGGGATGCCAAGCATCGAATACAGCAAGATACTTATATACAAAGAGCAAGAATGTTTGGAAATCGGAAGGGATATCTGGATCTATTTGAATTATCTATACCAAAAACATTATATGCGGATTGGCACAGGTGTTTTGTATATCATTATCTGTCACTACAAGCTATAAAGACAAAAAGAGGTGCACCCATCTGGCTTGCTGACAATCGAATCACGCCGGCCGCGTCAGGTAGCATAGATAAAAGAGCGGTGGTTCTAAAAGAAGGCGAGATGTTATTCGCAGTCTTCAAGTATTCAAATAGAATTGAGGAAATAATCCACGACCGTATCATTGATGAGATAGGTAAATTAGAAAAAATCAATAAGGAATTCGGCGATGAGGTTCTGCCGGAATACATAATTGACTTCATTAGAATCAATACAAAACCGCATGCAGGATACATCGCAATACATGAGATACGGCCAATTCAAGAGGCAGATACGGATTATCATAACAATTTAATTAGGCAGAGAAATGTATTTGGAGGCAAAGATTTAAAGCAATATCCACGCGCACTTCATCATTTCATGATTTTACGTAATACGATGAACCAATCACGTGTAGTGTATTGGTACGCGGAGAATATTAAAATCTATGAAAATTTATGTCAAAAAGCGAATGGATAACTATAAAACTTATCATGGCATTGCACTGGTACGTCTGATTCAAGATGGAAAACCGGAATCAATAAAGCTATTTACAGGTAACAACGGCTATTTGATCAATAGCACGGTCTATCTCCATATCAAGCATTGTAAAAAGCGTCTAACTCCCTGGGGTTTCACTTTTGCACCGGAACATATCAAAGAACTTACTGAAGTTAAGAAGGGGGTTAATGATGTCTTTATTGGGTTGGTATGTGGTGAAGATGGTATATGCTGCCTGAGCTTCCAGGAGTTAGCAAAACTAATGTTTATCGGAGACAATGAGAAAAGCAAATGGGTTACCGTGGCCAGGTCACCCAGAGAGAAATACGCCGTAATAGGAAGTGATGGCCAACTAACTTATAAAATAGGCGATACTGATTTTCCAAAAAAACTATTTAGTAAAGCCAAATAAACTTCAGCATTTTACTACAAATGGGGAGGAAGAATAGGATGATAAACAGAACATGCTCGAAGTGCGGAAGGGAATTTATGGGTTATGCAGATGATTGTGGATGCCAAGGTAATATACCCGTAGTTGTAAATAGTAAACAATCAAAAACCGTAGAAACATCCTGGTTTAAGAAACACTTGAATCTAACATGGTTGTTCTGGCTCCTCGGTTTTTGTTTTTTTATTGCTTTCTTAAGAACATTTCTGGGATTCGACATTGTTGGAACAGCAAAAAATGCTTCAACCTACTTTCTGTGCTGGGCTATGTTACCTGTAAATGGATGGGTATTACATCAAAAAGGCAGGAGTTTAAATTGGCTTTGGTTGGCCTTATTTTTCCCGATTATTTCAATTATTCTAAGTAATAAAAAGACATCGAAAACCCAGGCGCAAATAACAAACTCATCCGAAATGACAAGACAAGAGAATAAACCATGAGCAACAAAATTAACAAAAGGCATGACATAGAGGAAATTATGAAATACAAGAGAATAATTACAATTACCGTATGTGCTTTCCTTGCCACAGTAATGTTGCTTTTAAGTTGCATAAATAACGGGCCCAATCAATGGGACCAGGCCGTTGACAATTACACAAAAGCAATAGCGCTAAACCCGCAAGATGCTGTTGCTTACTTCTACCGTGGTGTCTCCTATGCTGTCAAAGGTGAATACGACAAAGCTATAGCTGATTACAATAAGGCGATTGATATAGACCCGAAATATGCCCAGGCTTACTGCGGGCGCGGGCGTGCCTATAGTGACATTGGTAACTACGACAACGCTATTACTGATTTTACTACATCGATAGGACTGGACCCGAAGGATGCCATGGCTTACCAAGGTCGTGGGCTGGCCTATGGCAAAGAAGGACTATATGATAAAGCCATAGTTGATTTCACCAAGGCAATAGAGATAGACCCGGATCCTACCATCGCTTACCTCAATCGTGGGCTTTCCTATTATAAAAAAGGTGACTATGACAAAGCTATTTCTGATTACAACAAGGCAATAGCGCTAAACCCGAATAATGCTGATGCTTATAGTGGCCGTGGGAATGTATATTATCGACAAAATGACCGTGACAAAGCTCTAGTTGATTTAAACAAAGCAATAGAACTAAACCCGAATGATGCAGAAGTATTCAACAACCGTGGACTTTGCTATAAATTAAGAGGCTGCAACGAAGCCATAGCTGATTTCACTAAAGCAATAGAACTGAACCCGAAGTATGCAGCAGCATACTACAATCGTGCGAATAGTTATTTTTTTATGAATGAATACAACCATTCCATAGCCGATTGCACTAAAGCCATAGAATTAAGACCGAATTTTGCCAACGCTTACTACAACCGTGGGCTTTCATATAATAAAATAGGCGATAAGAGCAAAGCCGAAGCAGATTTTAAAAAGGCGGCGGAATTGGGACAATGATGAACCCACAGGAAAAATACTTGTGATGGCGCAATTCCCTGTGATTATAGCGCGTATATGACATATTAATTATCAATAGGTTTTAACTATTATTGGATAAAATGCAGCACACTTATATATGTCCGCGTTGTGGCCTGCCAGTCATGCCGGGGGGTAAAATTTGTGATAAGTGCGGTGTCCAATTAACTTGGCCAATAGAGGACGCTGAATATCAGCCTGCACCTCCGAGGCAAAAGACCTTGTTTATAGTATCCAAGCGCGCACTAATTATCATATTAATTGCAGTCGTCGTGATATTGGCTATCATTATTAATTCAGCGGTCACAAGTTCAAAAATCGCTTTATCCGATGCACCGTATATTCTAAACATGGCTGAAAATCTACCGCCAAGATTCCTCAAAACAGACGCTGCCCAGATATTTGCTCCTGAGAAAATTGCAGATCTTGGAACAGGAGCAAGCGGAATCCAATTATTTATATCTAATGAACCTTATCAAGTAATTTATAGTGTTGTAATAAAGGCCAGTGGATTTTTAGAACAAGCCTATTATGATGGACTGCTTAAAGACGACAAACAATTCAAGGATTATATGCTGAAATACCTACGTAAAAGTGCTACTGAATACAGTATTCAGATGACTGATCCTTCATTTAGTGTTAGTCATCCATCGATTGGAGATATATGCGCATATGCTACAGGTACAACTAACATCGATGGTGAAGACTACACATATAGCACCCTGATATTTAAAAAATATCAAGTTTATATCCTCACCGTCTCGCTTTCCTTTAAAGACGAAGCCAGTGTATCAATTATTCCGATAGGAAATGAAATCATAAAACGAATGGATACTTTGAAATAGAATGTGAAGCGCCAATAATGTCGCTCACCGACTTATTATGCACGTTTTAGAAAGGGGAGGAAACCGGACATGGACGAGGTGAAATTTAAGAGTGTTCTATGGCTCACTACCAAAGTTGAAAGGCAATGTTTCAATTGTGAGGCGAAGCAATCAGTTGTTTGGGAAGTTGGGATTGCATTGGATGAAAATAATTATCACTATATATTACCGATGAAAAATCAGCCCTATCATTTCAAGCCGCCCTGTGCATTGATTCAGTACATTGAAAAAATCAATAAAAGTATGCCGGACATATTTAATAAAAATAAATATGCTGTTATCGATGTTTTTGATGTGGTAGACAGCAAGCCCATAAAAATTACTACCGATAGATGGAATGATATTAATATGTGGTGGAAATGCCACAAATGCAATTCTGAATGGGCATTAACATGGGCTACTTGTACTATCGTTACGCCGGACGGGAAAATACTTTTCACGTCTAAAGATAGGGAGAAAAAAGTTGCTTCAGAGATACTCGTATTAATTAACGGAGACTGTAATAAGAAGCATACAATACTAATGCTTTATGAAATCCCACATTATTTATACGATGACGCTTTAACTATGGATCAAAAGATACAACACGGCGAAACCAGCCGTGGTTATCATGTTTTAAATTCAAAAGAAGCTGTGATCCAGAACACAAATGGAGCAGAATTCTTACAGAAGAAAATGTGCGATAAGGCAATTGACTGCTTTAGTAAAGTAATTGAGATAGAGCCGAGATTTATTGGTGGCTGGGTAAACAAAGGCACAGTCCTAATGTGTATTGGAGAGTACAACCAAGCTTCGAGCTGTTATGATAAAGCTATCGCGTTGGATTCGAAATCCACAGGAGCATGGTATGCAAAAGGTGAGCTATTAAGGCATCTTGAGAAGAATGATGAAGCTATTGAATGCTATAACCATGTCATAAATATTGATCCAGAATTTGGCAAAGCGTGGTTTAGCAAAGGCACGGCACTTATGAATATAAATAACTTCAGAGAAGCTGTGACATGCTTTGATAAATCCATTACGTTCAATAATCGAAATGCCATTGTCTGGTATAACATGGGTATTGCCCAGGACGCCCTTAATAAATATTCTGACGCGCTCAAGTGCTTTGATGAGGCGGTTAGGTTGAATCCTCGCGATATAGATGCGTGGTACAACAAAGGCAGAGAACTGAGCAAATTACATAATTATAAAGATGCAGTAAAATGTTTTGATAAGGTGATACAAATTGATTCCACTACAGGAGAGGCATGGCATCACAAAGGTTTGGCATTAAAAGCAATGGGTAAACACAAAGACGCAGCTGCATGTTTTAACAAGAGTGAACTGAACCTCTGAGACTGAATACGTGAGTTTGAAAAATTAGCGGGTAAATAGAAAAAGAATATAAACATACAGTTATCCCCCCCCCGCAAAGTCGTCACACTTGTCACCCCCAGCTATGAAATAAGGTTTGACGAGTTGGGTGACAAGATAAGAAGCCGGTCATTGCGAGCGAAGCGAAGCAATCCTGTGTCTGGAGTGGCGGCAACAACAGATTGCTTCGTCGCTACGCTCCTCGCAATGACATTATTTTTGTGTTAAACTCTTGACCTGTTATGAAGAAACGCGTATTCTCCGGCGCGCGCCCCACCGGCAGGCAGCACATAGGCAATTACATCGGCGCTATTCAGAACTATGTACGACTGCAGGAAGAGTATGATTGCATTTACTGCATAGTGGACCTGCACGCGCTCACCACGCTTGAGAGCACCTCCGAGTTACAGCAGAACATCTTCGAGATGACGCTCGACTGGCTGGCCGCTGGCATCGATCCCAAAAGGTCCATTGTATTCGTGCAGTCGCACGTTCCCGAGGTTACCGAGCTGTTCACCCTGCTGGGCATGCTCACCCCTCTGGGCTGGCTGCTGCGCGTCCCGACCTTCAAGGAGAAGGCCAGGATGCAGCCGCAGAACGTAAATTTCGGCCTGGTCGGCTACCCCGTGCTGATGGCCGCCGACATTATGCTTTATAAATCGGACGCCGTCCCGGTAGGCGAGGACCAGTTACCTCACCTGGAGATGACGAGGGAGATAGTACGCCGCTTCAATTTCATCTTCGGCGAGACATTCCCCGAGCCGCAGGCCAGGCTGACCAATTATCCCATGGTGCGCGGCCTTGACGGCGGGCAGAAGATGGGAAAGTCCTACAACAACCACATCGAGCTGGCCGCCACACCGGATGAGACGCTGGAGCGGGTAAAGACAGCCATGACCGATCCTGCCAGGCAGCGCCGCAACGACCCGGGCCACCCCGAGGTCTGCAACGTGTTCAGCCTGCAAAAATTTTTCAACGAGTCGCGTGTTCAAGAGATCGAGGCGCAGTGCAGGGTGGCGGGGATAGGCTGCGTCGACTGTAAAAAGCTGCTGGCCGCCGGCATCAACATCAGCCTCAAGGATTTCCGTGAGCGGAGATCAACACTGGAGAAGGACCCCGGGCATATTTACGATATCCTTGCCGACGGGGCGCAGCGAGCGCAGGCCATAGCGCGTCAGACCATCGGCGAAGTAAAGCTCAAGATGGGCCTTAAAAGAAATGCCTGAGAAGCCGGATATCTTTTTGCCGGTGTCTGTTCAGGGTCAATCTGCTTACATGGTTGCCAGGCAGGCTGCCGCTGAAGCGGGGCAGATACTACGGCAGCGCTACGGCCGTCATAATGAGACAAGGGTCAAGGGCAGGCGCGACCTGGTCACCGAAGCCGACCTGCTGTCCGAAAAAACCATACTGAACATCATCACAGCCGCGTTCCCGGGACACGGGATAATGTCCGAGGAGGCGGGGACCAGGCGGGAGGACAGCGAATACACCTGGATAATCGATCCCCTGGACGGCACCAACAATTTCCATTTCGGCATGCCTTTATTTTGTGTGAATATCGCCCTTGCCCGGAAAGGTGAGGTATTGCTGGGCGTTACCTTCGACCCCATGCGCAACGAGGTATTCAGGGCTGTCAAGGGCAAAGGCGCTTACCTGAATAACAGGAGAACCTCCGTGGCGGACGTTGCGGACCTGCGGGACGCCGCGGTTGGCTTGGACCTGGGTTACCAGGCGGGGATAAGCAGTGAACTTCTGGATCTGGCAATCAGGCTATGGCCGAAGATCCATTGTATGAGGCTGATCGGCTCCTCCAGCCTGGGCATGGCCTATGTAGCATGCGGGCGGCTGAGCCTGTATTTTCACAAGAGCCTCTACCCGTGGGATTCGGCCAGCGGGCTGCTCCTTATCAGGGAAGCAGGTGGCGAGGTGACGGATTTTACAGGCCGCCGGGCCGGTATTGACGACAGGGAGATCATCGCCGCCAATCCACGTATCGGGCGCGCCTTCCGCGGCTGGCTTAAGCAGAAATAGCTACTTCTTCTTGCCGTGCCGCTTCAGGAACTTCTTGATCCTTTTGAGCGCCTCTTCGATATCGGGCAAAGACGTGGCGTAGCAGCAGCGCACGTAGCCCTGCCCGCATTTCCCGAATACCGAGCCGGGCACTACGGCTACTTTCTCCTCCGTCAGCAGCCCCTCTGCAAACTCCTCGGATGTCATACCGGTGGACTTGATGTTGGGGAAGGCGTAAAAGGCGCCCTTGGGCTCGAAACAGGAGAGGCCGAGGTCCCTGAACCCTTTGACGATGACGCGCCGGCGCCTGTCATATTCTGCCAGCATATCCTCGACTTCCTGGTTGTTGCTGTCCTTCAGAGCTTCCACGGCGGCCAGTTGACCCATGATAGGCGCGCACATCATGGTGTACTGGTGCACCTTGAGCATGGCCTCCGTGATAACAGGGTTGGCCAATGAGAACCCGACGCGCCATCCCGTCATGGCGAATGCCTTGGAGAACCCGCCTACCAATATGGTCCTGTCCTTCATGCCCGGCAGACTGGCCATGCAGGTGTGCTCCGCGTCGTAGGTCAGGCGGGCATATATCTCGTCGGAGACAACCAGCAGGTCGTGTTCAACGGCTATTCTGGCTATCTCCAGCAGCAGTTTCCTGGGCATCACAGCCCCGGTCGGGTTGGAGGGGAAGCTCAGCAGTATGGTCTTGGTCCTGGGCGTCAGCTTCTTTCTGATATCCGCAGGCATCAGCTCGAAGTTGTTTTTCTCATAGGTCGGCACCAGTACCGGCACGCCCCCTGCCAGTGATACGCAAACCGGGTAGGCTACATAATGTGGATCGGGCATGATGACCTCATCCCCCGGGTCGATAGTGGCCCTGAAGGCCAGGTCGAGGGCCTCACTGCTGCCGGTCGTTATCAGGATCTCCGATTTAGGATCGTAGTTGAGTTTATAGAACTTCCTGTGGTATTTCGAGACGCCCTCCCTTAATTCGGGTATGCCGCGGTTGGAGGTGTACATGGTGAAACCCTTCTCGATGGCCATGATGCCGGCTTCGCGCATGGGCCAGGGCGTTACGAAATCAGGTTCGCCCACGCCCAGCGAGATAGCGCCGTCGATAGATGACAGCAGGTCGAAATACTTCCTGATGCCCGAGGGCGAGATGTCGCGGGCCTTCTGCGATATATATTCACGTTTATTTTTAGTTCGTTTTATATGATGCGTCACTTGGAGCCTCCTGTGATGCAGATGACAGGCGGGGGTCAGGCTACGACGCCCAGCCGGCGTGGTTCGCCGTCATCCTCGAAGATGACGCCGTCCTCCTTGTATTTCTTGAGTATGAAGTGCGTTATCGTGCCCTGGACGGTATCCATGGGCGCCAGCTTTTCGGAGACGAAGACGGCGATCTCCTGCATGGTCTTGCCTTCTATGAGGATGGCCAGGTCGTAGGTACCGGATGCCAGGAAGACCGACTTGGCCTGTGGGAAGCGATATATACGCTCGGCGATAGCCCCGAATCCGGTATCGCGCTGCGGCACCACCTTCACCTCCACCAGCGCCCAGACCTGCTCCTCACCCAGCTTGGACCAGTTGATGACCGTCTTGTACTTGATTATAGTGCCGTCCTTCTCGGCCTTCTTGATTATTTTTTGCACATCATGGACGGGGACGCCGGTCATTTCCGCGATCTGGTCGGCTGATAGCCTGGCATCTGTTTCCAGGGCCTCGAAGACCTTTTTTTCGTTCTCCATAACGCCTCCTCGATCAACCTGAATTTTCGGGTAATCCGTATTATAACAAAACAGGCAGGTAAAGTAACTTCATGGGAATTGATGGTGGTCACGTCATTGCGAGGAGCGCAGCGACGAAGCAATCTTTACGCGATGGCGGGTTTCTGTTTATGCCAGGATGTGGCTTGCTCGTAGGCATAGGCTGCGCGCAGCAGGGTCTCCTCGGCGAAATGCTTTCCTATGAACTGCATACCCACCGGCAGGCCGTCCACAAATCCTGCCGGTATGGAAATGGCCGGGACGCCGGCGATATTTATGGGCAGTGTGCAAACGTCACTGAGGTACATCTGCACCGGGTCATCCGCCTTTTCACCGATCTTGAAGGCCACGGTGGGGGAGGTGGGTGTTATCAGCACATCATACGTCTCGAACGCCCGGTCGAAATCGCGCTTGATCAGCGTGCGCACCTTCTGCGCTTTGAGGTAATATGCATCGTAGTAGCCTGCCGAGAGGGCGTAGGTGCCCAGCATAATGCGCCGCTTGACCTCCGCGCCGAAGCCGAACTGCTTGGTCTTCTCCATCGATTCCCACATGCTTGTGGTCTCGCGGTAGGAGTAGCCGTATTTCACCCCGTCGTAGCGCGCCAGGTTGGCCGAGGCCTCCGAGGGGGCGAGGATATAGTAGGCGGCCAGGCCATACCTGGTATTGGGCAGGGAGACGTTCCAGTCAACCCTGGCGCCCAGATCCTCCAGCTTTTTAACCGCTGCTTCGATGGCGCTGCGCACCTCGGGCTGCATTCCCTCCACCAGGTACTCGCGCGGAATGCCGATGCGCAGGCCTTTTAAGTCAGGCTTAAGCGCTTTGGTATAGTCAGGTACATCCAGCGGTACCGTGGTAGAATCCCGCTTATCATGACCTGAGATTACGTTCATCACCAGCGCCGCGTCCGTTACATCCTTGGTCAACGGCCCGATCTGGTCCAGCGAGCTGGCAAAGGCTACCAGGCCGTAGCGGCTGACGCGTCCGTAGGTGGGTTTGAGCCCCACCACGCCACAGAATCCCGCCGGCTGGCGTATGCTTCCGCCCGTGTCGGAGCCCAGCGCGTAAATGCAGGCATCGGCGGCGACCGCAGCGGCCGATCCGCCGCTGCTCCCGCCCGGGACACAGTCCAGCTTCCAGGGATTGCGCGTGGTGAAAAAGGCCGAGTTCTCTGTGGATGATCCCATGGCGAACTCGTCCATATTGGCCTTGCCCACCATCACAGCGTTGACGGAATTGAGCTTCTCGATAACGTGCGCGTTGTAGGGCGGGACGAAATTCTCCAGCATTTTCGAGGAGCATGTAGTGGTGATGCCCCTGGTGCACATGTTGTCCTTGATGATGGCAGGCACGCCGGTGAGGGGGCTGCACCTGCCATTTGCAATAGCCTTGTCCGCGGCTTTGGCGCGTTCCAGCGCATGCTCGGATGTAATGCGCATGCAGGCACGTATCTTGCCGTCGATGGATTCGAGGTATTTCAGTACGGCTCGCGTCAGCTCGACTGAAGAGATATTTTTATCTTTTAGTAATCCGTGAGCTTCGTGGATTGTCAGGCGGTGAAGGTCACTCATGTATTACTCCAGGACGGCGTTGACCTTGAAGGAGTTGTCTTCCTGGTCGGGCGCATTGGCCATGACCTCATCGACCGGCAGGGAGGGTTTAGGTTCGTCCGGGCGGTAAATGTTCTCCAGCGCTACCGATTGAGATGTGGGCGGAAGGCCCTCGGTATCCACCTGGCTCAGGATATCGAAGTTCTCCAGGATACTGGATAGCTGGTTGCGGAACTTCTCCACCTCGGCATTCGAAATACCCAGCCTGGCCAGGAGCGCAATGTGCCTTACTTCTTCGTCAGTCAGTTTCATTTACGTGTACCTATAAGGTTTTAGTTGATTTGGCAGTTGAGAATTATACCATAGTAGTAAGCAGCGGTATTAATATTCAATAGTAGCCGCACTATTTACTGTGCTGATTTGAATGATGATGATAAAAGGTACCACTGAACATATATACCCATGAGTACGGCATTTGATAGGAGTGAATTTTATTACGGGTGAACATACAGAACGACGTTGCTGTATGGCAATTCTATAGCTATGGTGGGCCCAAGCAACTTTCCTCCATCTTTCAGCGTAGCCAAGTAAATTATGCCAACCTGTAGTTGGCGATTGACATCATATACGCAAGCATCTACAATGCGTTTCTGGAATGGAAATCGCTTCACATATCCACGTAATCGCTACAGTTCTAGGTTTCGTCTGTGCCATGTTCTGTGCTGCCCTTATGCTGAACCTGAAGACGGACGAGCAGATACGGAGACGTGCGAGGATTGCACGCAGGATCTCACCTGTCACATGGCTGGCCTTTATCACCCTCATTATCAGCGGAGTTATTCTGACCTTGAACAAGGAGGACATCAATATTTTTATAATGGCAGCAAAGCACCTGCTGGTAACTATACTGCTTGTTGATGCCATTCTTATACATTTCCGCTATTTCCCCCGCTTTTTCAAGCAGATTGGGACACCCGAGTTCGGAAAAACATACACTACTATGCGCCGCATAGGCACTCTATCCGTCTCTTGCTGGATTATCATTCTGGCGCTTTCATTCCTGCTTGACCATATGTCTTAGGACTTTATTCAATTGTTTAACGAAGTACCAAACCGCAATTTATAAGTTCTCTCTATCTCAAAACCTACAAGCTGTTGGCAGTAACCTGCGTGTATGTATCTTTGAAGTTTTTGACAATGATGTATACAATTTACATCTTATGTGGAAGTCCGCATTAATAAGAACAGGAACCCTTCAAAGATTATATGATGCCTGATAATGGTTCGGGCGAGAAGACCAAACCCGGCGATAAATTTGCCCGACCCCATCGTGTTAAGGTGTATCGCCTGCGCCGTGTTCTTGGTGTCCCTGGTCTTTACAGCGCAGGCTACGGCAATGTCGGCTCATCTATCTACTACGCACTCGGTGTAATTGCACTGGCAGCCATGGGTGCTACACCCATAGTACTGGGCATAGCCGGAATGTTTTTTGTTTTTACCGCCCTCACCTATGCGGAAGGGACAGCTTTATTGCCGGAGGCTGGAGGTTCTGCAAGCTTTGCCCGGCAGGGGGGTAATGACCTTACCGGATTCATTAGCGGCTGGGCTCTTATGCTTAGCTATATAGTTACCATCGCCATTTCCGCATACACTATACCGCCATACCTCGGCTACTTCTGGGAACCTCTAAAAAGTGACCCTGCTGTGGGAACCATTGTTGCCATGGGTATCATCGTTTTTCTTATGATCATTAATGTCGTCGGTGTTCAAGAGACATCGTTCCTCAACATCGCTGCTGCTATGCTTGACCTATGTGTGCAGTTATTAATCATCGTCCTTGGACTGATATTCGTTTTCAATTTTGATAAGCTTACATTTAATATCACTAACTACTGGCCATCCACTGAGAACCTCTTCTTGGGCATAGCATTGGCAGCCATAGCTTACACAGGAGTTGAAACTATGTCCCAGATGGCGGAGGAGACCAAGCAGCCTGAAAAGCGAGTACCAAGCGCACTTATTCTTATGGTGATCACCGTGCTACTGCTGTTCAGCGGTGTGGCAACAGTAGGTTTCTCTACAATGACTCCTAATGAACTCGCTACTGAATGGGCAACAGACCCGGTTGCAGGCATAGCGTACCATATATCAGAGGCGGTCACACCTGGGGACCTGGCTGCACGGCTTTCATCGGAGAAGGAAGGCGTAATCGTATTAACGTGGGTGTTTACTGGTATACGGAACCTGCTCCCCGGTCTCGTATCGGTACTCGCTGCCACCATATTACTGATAGCTACAAATGCTGGTCTCATAGGTATTTCAAGGTTAGCATTTTCCCTCGGTCGCTATCAGCTTGTCCCTCCCATACTGAGCAGGGTGCACAAGCGTTTCAAAACGCCCTATTTTGCCATAATCCTGTTTTCTGCAGTTGCCGTGCTCATTCTTATACCAAGTCTGTTTGCAAAGGAAGGTTTTCTCAGGCTGGGTGCGCTCTATGCGTTCGGCTCGCTCTTGTCATTTGTATTTGCGCATGCTGCTATTATCAGTATGCGCATCAGGTATCCGGATTGGCGCCGTCCGTTTAAACTCTGGGGAAATATAACAATTAAGAATAGAGAGATACCAATTACAGCCGTACTAGGGATGCTGGGAACATTGGTAATATGGCTGGTTCTGATATGGACACAACCATACAGCCGCTGGTTAGGATTTCTGTGGCTTGCTGTGGGAATTGTTGTCTATGTTTATTTCAGATGGCGGAATAAACTACCCATCGGCGGCACAGCGAAGAAGTCAATTTATACACAGGTGACGGATAATAAAGTCATAAAATGATGTTAAACTGTCAGTGACCTGCCACTGATAGTTGTCCCACCTGTTGAGTTAGAGCCCTTGCCACTGGAGCTGCAGCATGGGAGAGAAGAAGAGTATAAAGAAGTTAGCTGGAGAGATCCTCTCGCAATTATTGAATGTTCCGGTATTATCCGGTGCATTAGCGACTTATTTGTTCTTGCGCATTCCTGACTCGGAACCCGGCCGCCTGCCCGGCTATGCCTGGACAATGCTGTTCCTGTGTGTGATACCGTTATGCAGCCTTTTCTTTTATATTCCGGTCAAGAACGAAGAGACACAGGTAACCGTTCACAGGCAGCGAGTAGCCAGTTTTGTTATTATGCTAATCAGCTACCCGATCGGTTGGTTAGTTCTGGCTTTGATCGGCGCGCCGCTCATTTTCACAGCAGTGGCGGCCATCTATACATTTGTGACACTGGGTCTAATAATCATCAATTTGCTGCTCCGTTATAAAGCCAGCGGCCATGCTGCCGGCGTATCGGGACCGGTAGCTGTAATGATCTACATATATGGCATCATTGCAACACCGCTGCTGCTTTTATTAATTCTTATAACCTGGGCTCGACTGGCCGCCGAGGGACACAACCTCTGGCAAACTGTAGTCGGCGCAACTATGTCTGTAGTGATCTCGATAGGAGTATTATGGGCGTTTGGCTTTTCGCCGTTTCTTGGGGTGGTTTGGTAGGGAATCGTTTTACGCCTATTTAATCGCCAATTCCACTGTGCGGTCGGCTCTGTTCTTTTTATTAAAGCTTGGCTGCGTTAACATTTTATTAATATTTCAGGAGTAAGCTAAGTATAGTGGAGTATATCTTCAGGCATGTGTCTTTGAACACAGGATGGCGATTATGCAGCAGAAGTATTTCTGTCCCAACTGCGGGGCGAGGATTGTTTGCGGGGAGAGGTTTTGCATGGGCTGCGGCATTAATTTCATCTGGGTGATGGAGCCTCTCCAACCTCAGCCGGCGCAGCCATGGTACGGCGATCAATATCCCGGTCAGCAACAAGGATTTGATCAGGAGTGGCCGATGTACGATCAGCAATCCGGTTTAGGCCAGAAGCCTGAACTGAATAATAGCCTTTCACAAAGGAAGAATTCACAGGCCGGCAGCAAAGTTGCCCCGATTAGCACTGAGATCTCCAGGTTGCTGTCAAACTTCGAAAAACATATAAAGTACAACAAGCTTTCGTGAAAGAGGCTAGTCCTTACGCCACCTGTATCCGCTGAGCGCCCACAGGACAACGTTCGTACCGTAGAAAACCCATACCAACCCGAACATAATCTGGGAAATATTACCCAACCCCAGGTTATAAACCTCACCGAGGATCTCAGTGATATACCAGCAGGTTGCCGCGATGGCGACCATCCAGGCGTTGGGCGCCGGATAGAGCTTGCGGCGCACGGTTTCCCAGGCCAGCCAGGTCGTAGTGCAGAAGAATGCAGTGTAGACCGGCCCGAGCACAGCATGCCCGACTCGAACTATGTCAGTCCAAAGCACAAGCATAACCACCACTGCCGATGCATAAATGAGAATCGGCAGCCAGGCTTCGGTGAGTTTGAACTTCTTAAAGTAACCGAAGCCGCGGCCTACGCGGATAATGAGGAATATATGGGCTATGATGGAGAGCACTCCGCCGACCATGAAGACCCAGGACCCCACCGTCAATCCCGGCACCGCTACCACCACGCTCATCAGTATGTCAGTGGGCAGCATACAGCAGAAAGCCAGCAGGAGCAGCGTCCAGTCACGTTTCTCCAGGGCATACTTTCCTGTGATCAGGACGATGATCAGCGCCAGCAGTGTTATGCCCGGCATGGCGAAGGCCGGATACAGGCTGCCGGTCTTATAGACATAGTTGATCCAGTCGACACCGAAGACCGATCCCGCCAGCAGTAATGTCGCGCCTAAAAGAGCAAAAACCCAGACTTTCCGTGTTCCTTCTAAAACCAATCCCTGAGCCTGTTCTTTTTTTATGCTGCCCTCCGCACGATCTAATCCGTATATAGCCTGTCTTTTCACAGATACTAACTGAATAGCTCTTTTATCACAGACTGTTTATCTATTTCAAGGTAGGATGCGAGGTCATTCATGATATTGCTTAAAGTACCGACCTTAACTGGATTATGTGCGGGTATGGTTAAGTGATGCTCTATGCCTTTGAACTTAGTGGTCAATTTGATATGACTGCCTGTGCGGTGAGTCTCCCTGTACCCGTACCTGGTTAAAAGCGAAGCAAGCTTCTCACCGCCGATGTCACGCGGCAGCTTCATACCTTAATGACCTCGTCCTTGACCATGTGCAACCTGATCAGCGAGGGCCTGTATTCTTCCGGGAAATGGCAGATGACTGCATCCAACGCCATGGCTTTCAACTGCTCAAAGTCATCTGCTTCGGTAAATATTGAATGGCCTAACGCTCTTGCCTGGTATCCCCCTTCAGGAGCTTCTTCCACTAAAAAGATTATTTCCCTAGCCATTTGAATTCTCCTTCTTCAGGTTCAGAACACTCATAAGGACCTGGTCGGTTATTTATAAGTGTAGCATAGTTTTATAATCCGTTTAATCCTGCCCGGTCGCCAGTGTTACTAAATTCCGCTGTTACTGCAGTGCGGATTTTCATTTTGTCCAATTGCGTGCTTTTCAGTTATCGGTGATAATAGATGCGGCTACGGTTTTTGAAAATGAAGAATTAACATGAAGACATCGAGCAAGTTTCTTCTGGGTTTCGGCATTGTGATCGTTGTGGTGGTCGCAGTTGCGGTAACCCTGGCTCTGATAGGCGGTAATCAGCCTGTTAAACTGCTTCCAGAGGACTCGCCTGAAGGTACCGTCCAGCGGTTCCTTATGGCTGTTAATGAACAGGATTACGTGAAAGCATACACTTTTCTTTCTCCCCAGTCGGAATACTTGAAAACAAGTCCATACGATGACTGGGTGAGGTCAATGCAGTCAATGCGCGGCAATTCATCCTGGAAAGCCAGCATCGTGAAGTCAACTGTCAGGGAAAATGATGCCACCGTTGAAGTGGCCGTGGACGTTTTCAGGGCTGATGGTCCCCTGACAAATCCCGTGAATACAAACCGCATCATGTTCCTGCTGCAAAAAGAAAACGGTAAGTGGATGATTAATTCGCCGTTGGACCTCTACTGGCTTTACTGATGCTGAGGGGGAAGGAGAGAAAACAGTGAGCACCGTCAGGCGGGTCTTTCTCTATGTACTGGCATTAATCACACTGGGAATACTGTCTGCCGGGTTGATAAACCTGCTGTCGCTTTCTTTCGACGCTATCCTCGCCAGTTTTACTCTCGCACAGGTCGGCGATCTAAGACAACAGTTGAGCCTCGGCATTGCCATGGTGGTCATAGGCGGACCACTCTGGTTCCTGTTCTGGAGCATGATTCAACGTCATGCAGAGAGGGACGCTGATGAGAGCGGGTCCGCCCTGCGGGCCTTCTATCTTAATCTTGTTCTTATTGTTTCTGCATTTGTAACTGTTTTCACTTTATATGAGCTGCTGGCCTGGCTGCTGACGGGCCTCAGGGCAGATCAATTCAGTCCGGGCAGCACGGCAACCTTCATCGTATCGGCCTCGGTCTGGTATTACCACCGGTTCATATCGGAAAAAGAGGGCTACCACACACCGGTGGCCAAAACATTGCGGCGCTGGTATGTGTACATACTCTCAGCTACAGGGCTGATCTGGCTATCTATCGGGATTGTGCAAATTGTGAACCAGGCTTTTGTCTCCCTGCCCATCTGGCAGGGAGAAATAGTAAGGGCCGGTTTCTGGAACAGTGGAACACGCAACAGCCTGGCCGGAATTCTGACCGGTGGCCTGACCTGGACCTTTTTTTGGTTCTACACGGCCCGGGATGACATCAGTTCTTCGCTCAGGCAGGTTTATTTCTACCTGTTTATGATACTGGGCAGTGCGATCGCAGGTCTGACAGCTCTGACAGTCACCCTGTACAGGATACTGTATTGGTTTCTGGGAGGGGACCGGGATGTAGCGAATTACTTCCAGTACCTGGGATGGGCAATTCCCACCATATTGGTGGCCTTTTTCATCTGGTCCTACCACCTGCGCATTGCTGAGGAAGAATCGACAAAAGAACGATATCTGGTCTCTGTGCGCCGGGTACATTATTACTTGATGTCAGTCCTTGGCCTTGGCACGCTTATCGCCGGATTGATCATCATGCTGGGAATCCCGCTGGATTCAATAATCAACTCTTTAATGCAACAGACCGTGGTGGAGGAGCAGGGCTGGTGGAACAACCATCTCAGTCTTAGCCTGGCCATGCTGGCAGTGTCAATTCCCATATGGCTATATTACTGGAGCCGGATAATCGACATGGTGGAGAAGGATGGGGCAGACGAACGGCCCGCCCGTTCACGGCGCATCTATATATACGGTATTATAGGCGCCTCAGTGGTCATGCTGGCTGCCGACCTCGTAAATATAATCTATCAACTGCTGAACGGCGTGCTTACAGGCGACCCCGGCGTAGATATATTACGTAACATGAAATGGAGCCTGCAGACTGTCTTCATTGCTATCCCGGTTTTAATATATCACCTGGGCATAGCCGGAAAAGACCAGAAGTTGGGATCAGAAAATCTCGCTGCACGGAAAAATGTCACGGTGCTTGTGGGCGACAGTAAATCACCGGTTATTGCGCTGATCGAAAACAAGCTCGGATATAAAGTACGTGTTTCCAAATATATGGGGGAAATGCCGGGCGATGTTCCTGCCTTAGCTGAGGAGGATGTGGATAGACTGGTATCGCAGATACAAGCAGCCGCGGCGGGGAATATAATGCTTATATTGCTTGAACGCAATATAATGGTCTTGCCTTATAAGTAACTCCAGGACCAGGGCGACTGGTGTTCCGGGATCCGTTTTTTGGACTTAGAATCATTTGAGCGTATTCAAACCACGATGCTATAATTCCCCGTGTATTCTGCAGGATTAAGCCATGTTTGAGAAACTGGAATCAATTGAAAAGCGCTATGAAGAGCTGGGTGAAATGATCACCCAGCCGGAAGTCTATAACGATTTCCAGCGCGTACAGGCGCTCTCGCAGGAGCGATCCGTCATCGAGGATGCTGTCAACAAATACAGGCAGTACAAAGCGGTGGGAAAGGCCATTGCCGATACGCAGGCCATGATTGAGGGCGGACTGGACCCGGATATGTTGTCCATGGCCAGGGAGGAACTCAACGAATTGAAGGCCTCGGAGCAGGCGTTGGGCGAAGTTTTGCGTCTAAGCCTGGCGCCAAAGGACACCAACCAGGACAAGGACGCTATCGTGGAGATAAGGGCTGGTACGGGAGGTGACGAGGCGGCCCTGTTCGCGGCAGATCTGTACCGCATGTATTCGCGCTACGCCCAGGCCAAAGGCTGGCAGATAGACATAATCGACAGCAACCAGAACGAGATGGGCGGTTTCAAGGAGGTCATCTTCGAGGTCAAGGGCAAGGGCGCCTACGGCCATCTCAAGTATGAACGCGGCGTGCACCGCGTCCAGCGCGTGCCGGTCACCGAGGCTTCGGGCAGGATACATACCTCGGCGGCTACAGTAGCCGTGCTGCCTGAAGCGGAAGAGATAGACGTACATGTCAACCAGGAAGACCTGCGGATAGATATCTTCCGCAGCGGCGGCGCCGGCGGGCAGAACGTCAACAAGCTGAGCACGGCGGTGCGCATCACCCATATACCGACCGGCATAGTAGCAATCTGCCAGGACGAGCGGTCACAGCTCCGCAACAAGCTCAAGGCCATGGCAGTGCTGAGGGCGCGGCTTTACGACATCGAACAGCGCAAGCAGCAGGACGAGGTCACTGAGGAGCGCCGGTCGCAGATAGGCAGCGGGGACAGGTCCGAGAAGATCCGCACCTACAACTTCCCGCAGGACCGCATGACCGACCACCGCATCAACCTCAGCCTGCACGGGCTGCCCCGCATTTTGGACGGCGACCTGGATAAGCTCATCGATGCGCTGGCCACAGAGGAACAATCGCAGTTACTGCAGGATAGCAGCTTGTGACCGCCCGGGAATGGCTGCGTAAATACACTTCGATTTTTCAGCAGGCGGGCATAGATCAGGCGGATGACGAGGCTGTAGTCCTGCTCTGCCATGTGCTGAAACTTGGCAAAGCCCAAATTTTCGCACAGCCTGAGAGGACGCTGACCGGCGACGAGCTAACCCTGCTGGACGGGCTGGTGGCACGCAGGCTGCGTCACGAGCCATCAGCTTATATCACCGGCAACCGGGAGTTCTACGGTCTCGACCTGTTCGTGGATTCCAGGGTGCTTATACCCAGGCCTGAGACCGAGGTACTGGTTGAGGCAGCCATCGAATTCGGGCGCTCATGGATTGCATGCAATCAGAGGCGGATGCTTGTGGCCGACATCGGCACGGGATGCGGCGCCATCGCCATAGCGCTGGCAGTGCGTATACCTGAGGCACAGGTATACGCTGTAGATATCTCCCCCGGCGCTGTCGAAGTTGCTGCAATTAATATGCACCGTCATGGCCTCGACGATCGAATAAAACTGATCCCCGGGAATTTACTGGAGCAAATTAATCGGAATATGGATTTGATCGTGGCCAACCTGCCCTATATACCGAATGAGGAACTGGCGGGCCTGCAGCCCGAGGTGCGGCTGTACGAGCCGGTGCAGGCGCTGGACGGAGGCGACAGCGGCGCCGCCGTCATCGAGGCTATGCTCCGCCAGGTTCCGGGTAAAATCGCGCCGGGCGGCGCTCTCTTCCTGGAGATAGGAGAGGGGCAGGGCGAACTGTTGATTCCCATAGTCCGGGATGCTCTGCCCGGCTCAGATATCGAACTGGTCAAAGACCTGGCCGGCATCGATAGGTGTTTGAAACTCGTACTTACGAAATGAAGGGTCAGGCCTCGACGTTGAATTCCCCGCGCAGGGCAATATTTTTAGACAATGCAAGCCCCTCACAATGGGGTTTTGACATCCATATAAGGTTATTGTAAACTTACCGATTGGTTAAATTCTTTAGCCAAATATCGTATTTAGGGGTGATTTGCTACTATGAACATGATCGTCTGCTGTAAACAGGTACTCGATCCCGAAGCAGCTCCAGCCACCTTCAAACTGGACGCTGCCAACAACAGGATGGTCCAGCCGCCTGAGGTCAAGCCGGTCGTCAACCCGTATGACGAACAGGCTGTAGAGGCCGCCCTGCGTATCAAGGACAAGGACAAGGCCGCCCACAAGGTGACTATTATTAGTCTTGGCAACAACCTTGTACGAGACGTGGTAAAGAAACCGCTCTCCATGGGCGCCGACGAGCTGATACTGCTTGAAGATGCGGCATTCGAAGGCGGAGACAGCTTTTCGGTTGCCTCAGCCCTGGCAGCCGCGGTTAAGAAAATCGGACCTTTCGACCTTATCTTTTGCGGCAGGCAGGAATCTGAATGGGACGATGGACAGGTCGGCTCCGGGCTTGCCGAACTGCTGGGTATTCCCAGCGTTACGGTAGCCAAGAAAGTCGAGGTCATCGACGGTGGTAAAATCAAAGTGGAGCGCGTTGTTGCAGACGGCTTCCAGGTGCTGGAAGTCCAGGGACCCGCGCTTATCACCGTGAGCAATGAGCTTGGTGAAGCGCGCTACGCCACACTGAAAGGCATCATGGCCGCAAGTAAAAAGCAGCCAATAGTATGGAAGCCCGCCGATATCGGGGTGGACAAGGCCGGCGCCGCAGCCAGGAAAGCCAAGGTTGTCAAGCTCTTCCAGCCTGTGAAAGAGGGCAAGTGCGATATCGTCAGCGCCGATTCACCGGCGGAGGCCGGCGCCCTGCTCGCCCAGAAACTGCGCGAGAACAAGGTCATTTAACAATACTGACAGGATAATTATTAGGAGGATACAATGGCTGATAATAAAGGAATACTGGTTGTCGGTGAAGTCGCGGAAGGCAAACTTCTTCCGATTACCGCTGAGATTCTGGGCGCCGGCAGGCGTCTCGCTGATGAATTGAAGGAGCAGCTTTCCTGCATCCTGATCGGCGAAAAGATCGGCGATGTCGGCAAGGCCGCAGTGGCCGCAGGCGCAGACAAAGTATATGTGGCCGATGATGTTCAACTCAAGGAATACGAAAACAGCGCTTACATGCAGGTCATGGAAAAGGCAGTGGCCGAGATCGCGCCCCGTATAATCATCATGGGGCAGACGTCAAACGGCCGCGACCTGGCCCCCAGGCTGGCATTCAAGCTGGGCGTGAGCGCCGTTATGGACTGCTTGGAGCTGGCTATAGATCCCGCCACCAAGCTCATGCAGTGCACACGCCCGGTATACGGCGGCAACGCCAAGGCCATCTTCACTTCCGAGGCTATTCCCCAAATTGCTACCGTAAGGGTTAAGGCCAGTTCACCTCTGGCGCCGGATGCAGGTAGAGCGGGTGAGGTAGTAACGTTCGCAGTAGCGCTGGACGCCGCCAAGATCAAGGCCAAGGTGCTTGAGACAATCAAAGAGGAAGTCGCGGGCATTAAGATCGAGGACGCCGCAGCCGTAGTGGCAGGCGGACGTGGACTGGGTGGCCCGGAGCCGTTCACCAAGGAGCTTGCGGAACTGGCCAAGATACTCAAGGGCGCCATTGGCGCATCGAGGCCCCCCTGCGACAACAAGTGGGTGCCGGACTCCATCCAGGTCGGCCTCACGGGCAAGATCATTGCTCCCGAGCTTTACATCGCCATCGGCATCTCGGGTTCGAGCCAGCATATGTCGGGCTGTTCCGGTTCCAAGTGCATTGTTGCCATCAACAAGGACCCCGAGGCCAACATCTTCAAAGAGGCGCGCTTCGGCGTAGTCGGCGATTGGAAGGTTGTGCTGCCTGCCTTTACAGCCAAGGTCAAAGAGCTGGTCCAGTAAGAAATTAAATTTAACGGATACGAAAGCCCCCCGCCGGAATTCCGGCGGGGGGCTTTTTCTTTTACTTTAAGAATGTAGGGGTGTTGCTTTAGCTGCACCCGCATCCGGACGGGTTTGAAAAACCGTCCCACATTTACTAAGCCTGCGCTGCTGTCTTGTGCTGGGCGATGATCTTCTGGGCAACGGGGCCGGGTACATGCTCGTAATGGCTGAACCCGACCGTGAAAGTGCCCCTGCCCTGCGTCATGGAGCGCAGGTCGATAGCATACCTCAGTATCTCAGATTGGGGGGCCTGCGCCTGGATAACGTTAAGGCCATGGTTGGGGTTCATGCCGCTGACCTTGGCACGCTTGGTATTTAAATCTCCGATGATGTCGCCTGTGAAGGAATCGGGCACCGTAACGGTGATATTCATAATCGGCTCGAGCAGGACGGGGGACCCGTCCAGCATGCCCTTCTTGAAAGCCTGGGCGGATGCTATTTTAAAGGCCATTTCCGAGGAGTCCACCGGGTGGAAGCTGCCGTCGTAAAGTGTGACCTTCATATCCACCGCGGGGAATCCGGCCAGCACGCCTTCGACGCGTGCTTCTTTAACGCCTTTTTCGACGGCCGGTATGAAGTTCCTTGGCACCGAGCCACCCACCACCTTTGCCTCGAATTCGAAACCACCACTCGGTGGCAACGGTTCCATCCTTATAAGAACATGCCCGAACTGGCCGTGCCCGCCGGTCTGCTTCTTGTGCTTATATTCAGATTCCACGGGAACAGTAATAGTCTCCTTGTAGGGCACCCTGGGTACCTCGAGCAGCACTTCCACGGCGAATTTGCGATGCAGCCTGCTGGCCGCGATCTCCAGGTGCGTGTCGCCCATGCCGCCCAGCGTGAGCTCACCGGTATCGGCTTCTCTCTGTGACCTCAGGCTGGGGTCTTCCTCACAGATCCTGGCCAGGCCCGAGCTCATCTTATCCAGGTCCGCCTTGGATTTGGGATGGACGGCTTTGCTCAGGATAGGCGGCGGGAAGTTGATCGGGCTCAGCTTGAGAGGATGTTCCTTGACACCCAGTGTGTCGCCCGACGCAGTATTGGCCAGCTTGACCACCAGGCCGATATCGCCCGTGCCGACCTGGTGGACTGTCTCCTGGCTCTTGCCGCGCGGGATCGAGACCTGGCCGATGCGCTCGACTGCCCCTTTATTTACATTCCAGACCTGAGAGTTGCTGGAAAGCACGCCGGAGTAGACCCGGAAGAAACTGACCTTGCCCACGTGAGCGTCGGTAGTCGTCTTGAATACAAGTGCGCTCAGCGGTGACTCGGCGGCCGGCTTGACCTCCTCCTCTTTCCCGGCAGCGCCGGTTGCCTTGAACGGGCCGGCCGCGGCCGGTGACGGCAGGTATTCGACGATGGCATCCAGCAGCCCGGTTGCCCCGTTGTTGGTCAGACCTGAACCAGCCAGGACGGGGATCACATCGCCTTTCAGGGTGGAAGACTTCAAACAGGTATATATCTCTTCGGTGGTTATCTCCCCGCCGTCCAGGTACCTGGTCATTATGGCGTCATCTATTTCCACCACAGCCTCGATAAGCCTTTCCCTGGCGCTATCGATGTCGGCCGACATGGAAGCGGGAATTTCGATCTCCTTGGCCGGAGCGCCGGCATAGGCTTTTTTTGCGATGATATCAACTATACCTTTGAATTCCTTCTGCGATCCGATGGGTATCTGGATGGGCAGGCACCTGGCGCTCAGTTTATTCTGGATCTGCTCCAGCGTGCCTGCGAAATTGGCGTTCTCACGGTCCATCTTGTTGATAAAAATGAGACGCGGTATACCGGCCTCTAAAGCGTAATTCCATACCTGTTCGGTGCCTACTTCTACACCGGAGGCCGCACAGACCACAATGACGGCGGACTCGCACACACGCAGGGCCGACTTTACCTCACCCACAAAATCGGGGTAACCCGGCGCATCTATGATGTTGATCTTGTTGTTTTTCCAGGCGGCCGGCAGGATAGTGAGGTTAAGGCTGATCCTGTGTTTTATCTCATCGGGGTCATAATCTGAGGCGGTGGTTCCGTCGGCAACGTTGCCCATACGGCTGATCGCGCCTGAGTCAAAGAGCATGGCCTCGGCCAGGGAGGTCTTCCCCGAGCCGGAGTGGGAAAGGAGGGCGATGTTGCGGATTTTATCAGGGCCAGGTTGCTGCATTTAAATACCTCGATTCTCGTTAAATTTTCGGGGACGCCAGAGGGCATTTTAGCAGTGTATGAGTGTAAACGTCAAGGTTGTTGACGCACAGTTGATTTGGTATTGTTTGACATACCCCAAACGGCATGCTAATATAACTGCTGTTTTCCGAAACGCACCTTAACAACTGGATAGTGGAAGGAAGGTTCTAAACTAATTAAGAGAGTTTGATCCTGGCTCAGGATAAACGTTTGCGGCGTGCCTGATGCATGCAAGTCGAACGCCCTGATTTTTCGCAAGATTGATCAGGGAGTGGCGAACGGCTGAGTAACGCGTAAGTAACCTACCCTTAAGTGGGGGATAACTTGCCGAAAGGCAGGCTAATACCGCATGTGCTGGTAAGCGTTAGTTTATCAGCAAAGCTTTTGCGCTTGAGGAGGGGCTTGCGTCTGATTAGATAGTTGGTAGGGTAATGGCCTACCAAGTCGGTGATCAGTAGCTGGTCTGAGAGGACAACCAGCCAGACGGGGACTGAGATACGGCCCTGACTCCTACGGGAGGCAGCAGCAAGGAATTTTGCGCAATGGGCGAAAGCCTGACGCAGCGACGCCGCGTGGGGGATGACGGCCTTCGGGTTGTAAACCCCTTTTCCCGAGGAAGAAATATGACGGTACTCGGGGAATAAGTCTTGGCTAACTACGTGCCAGCAGCCGCGGTAATACGTAGAAGGCGAACGTTATCCGGATTTACTGGGCGTAAAGAGGGTGTAGACGGCTCTTTAAGTCAGTTGTGAAATCTCCCGACTCAATTGGGAGACTGCAAGTGATACTGGAGAGCTTGAGGGCATCAGAAGAAAGCGGAATTCACGGTGTAGCGGTGAAATGCGTAGATATCGTGAGGAACACCAGTGGCGAAGGCGGCTTTCTAGGATGCTCCTGACGTTGAGGCCCGAAAGTGTGGGGAGCGAAACGGATTAGATACCCGTGTAGTCCACACCCTAAACGTTGAATACTAGGTATAGGGGGTATCGACCCTCTCTGTGCCGAAGCTAACGCTTTAAGTATTCCGCCTGGGGACTACGGCCACAAGGCTAAAACTCAAAGGAATTGACGGGGGCCCGCACAAGCAGCGGAGCGTGTGGTTTAATTCGATGCAACGCGAAGAACCTTACCAGGGTTTGACATGCTTGAAGTAGAAACTCGAAAGAGAGACGACCTGTATTCAGTCAGGAGCTTGCACAGGTGCTGCATGGCTGTCGTCAGCTCGTGCCGTGAGGTGTTAGGTTAAGTCCTGCAACGAGCGCAACCCTCGTCGCTAGTTAATTTCTCTAGCGAGACTGCCCGTATAACGCGGAGGAAGGTGGGGATGACGTCAAGTCAGCATGGCCCTTACATCCTGGGCTACACACACGCTACAATGGGTGATACAATAGGTTGCAATAGAGCGATCTGGAGCCAATCCAAAAAATCATCCTCAGTTCGGATTGCAGGCTGAAACTGCCTGCATGAAGTTGGAGTTGCTAGTAAACGCAGGTCAGCACACTGCGTTGAATACGTTCTCGGGCCTTGTACACACCGCCCGTCACGTCATGGAAGTTGGTAACACCTGAAGTCGATAGGCTAACCCGTAAGGGAGGCAGTCGCCGAAGGTGGGACTGGTGACTGGGACGAAGTCGTAACAAGGTAGCCGTACGGGAACGTGCGGCTGGATCACCTCCTTTCTAGGGAGTATGTACTCCTATGGTCGTTCGATGGCAGCAATGTCATCGTACCTTTGAAATCAATTTACTTCCTTCCACTATCCAGATGTTAAGGTTTTTTATTGCCTTATCAGTCCATCCGCACACCTGTTTGCATCCATCAACCCCGACTACACCTGGGAAATACCCAGCCGCTAAGCGTTTAATGCCGTGCACAGCAGTTTAAATAAATCCCGCCAAAGGTATATCTTTCCATTGACTTGAATGATACAATAAAATCACTGGATTTACGGGGAAATGGGGGGAATGCCCTTTTTGAACCGGGATGAGTATTTAAAGTGAATATTATTATTTCCTGAGATGATGTACGAAGCGTCAAAATACGTTTTCGAGCCGCCTTCGCTGGTCTCCAGGGCACATAAGGTGCTGATTAAGCCCAATGCCAGTTATCCTTATCCCTACCCGTTCAGCACCAGCCGGGAGATGCTCGGTATTGTGATCGATAAGGTAAAACAGGTCAGCGATGCCGATATCATAGTCCTGGAGGGCGCTTCCAGCGGTGAATCGGTTTATCCCATCTATAAATCGCTGGGATATGATTTTCAGCGTGTGCTGATGCTCGATGTCAAGGACTGCATCTGGGTCGAGATAGAGAATCCTCTGCCCCATCCTTTCGCAGTCGCAACCTTCTGGGTGCCCAATGTCGTGCTTTCCTGCGACTTCCTCATAACCATATCTTCCCTGCGGACTGTTGGCAACCATGCTTTCCTGAGTATTAAAAACCTGCTCAGCCTGTTGCCCGTCAACAAGTATAAAAAGGGCTCCGACAGCGGGTGGAGTTCACTCGATGAGTTTGGCTGGGACAAGGTGTATGCTGACCTCTACTTCACGCTCCCCTTCGACCTGGCTCTCATAGACGGCAGGAAAAATTTCAGCGCGGCCGACGATTCATTCAGAGGAAAAACCGAGTGCCCGGGCTTAATATTCGAGGGCGAACCCTATGAGATCGACCGCGAAGCTTCGGCCATGCTTGGAGTGGACCAGCAGTACCTGGATATCATTAAGACCGGGAAAAACGAGCTGGAAAGCTGAAGTCAATACCTGACGTCAAAACTGCTGGAATCCCCCGTGTAAGTTGACCACGTCACATCAATCTTGGTAACGGATGCGCCCGCCGGGCCGACTTTCAACTCTGTTAACAGCGCCTCCAGATTGTCCCTGGTCCCCTCGGCCTGCACCTCAACATCGCCCGACGGCGTGTTTTTAACCCAGCCTTTCAGGGACAGGCCTCTGGCTACACGAAATGCGAATGCCCGGTAATAAACGCCCTGCACCTTGCCATGTACGAGGGCTTTGAGGTGAGCAAGATCAGACATCTATAGGCCTTATGGCCCGGGATCCGGCCGCGATTATCAACAATAATGGCCGACTATTCAGGGAACTCCTCTTTTTTCCCTTTCTTCTTTATTACTTCGACTTCGGCTACCGGTTCAAAAATCGAAGGCATAGCCGTTTTCTTGCCGTCTTTCTTAGGCTTTTTATGTTCCTTCTTGCCTTTATCTTTAGAAGCCATAACAATTCTCCTTCAGTCATATTATGCGCTCAGCTAAGTCTAACAAATAAATCGCGGCCAAGTAAAGATATGCGCATATAATTTTACCTTGACTTTTAGCTATGCCCCATATATAATTCTTGCTTGTCGTCTGATTTAAGCATCGTTACGACGTTTTGTTGCCCGAGTGGCGCAATGGAAGCGCAACCGACTTGTAATCGGTAGGTTAGCGGGTTCGACTCCCCTCTCGGGCTAAGATCTGATGACCGGTATGGAGGGATGCCGGAGCGGCCAATCGGAGCAGACTGTAAATCTGCCGCCCTAAGGGCTACGTAGGTTCGAATCCTACTCCCTCCACCAGAAACCTGTTTTTAATTTTGTGGATTTAAATTATTTTATAGTATAATTTGTGGTCGCATCTGCGTGATGTGATATATAATGTTATGGCAATTTGCCCACATAGCTCAGTTGGTAGAGCACGTTCTTGGTAAGAACGGGGTCATCAGTTCGAATCTGATTGTGGGCTCAGAAATGAAGGAGGTTTATCTATATGGCAAAGAAAGTATTTGAGCGCAAAAAGCCGCATTTGAATGTGGGTACGATAGGTCACGTCGATCACGGCAAGACCACGTTGACCGCTGCCATCACATTAGTCTTATCCAAACAGGGCATCGGTGATACATCGTTCAGGCCCTTCGACAGCATCGACAATGCGCCCGAAGAAAAGGCCAGGGGCGTTACTATCGCCATCGCTCACATCGAATATGAAACCAAGAAAAGGCATTACGCCCATGTGGACTGCCCCGGTCATGCCGACTATATCAAGAACATGATCACCGGCGCAGCGCAGATGGACGGCGCCATACTGGTTGTGAGTGCTCCTGACGGCCCCATGCCTCAGACAAGGGAGCATATCCTGCTGGCCAGGCAGGTGGAGGTCCCGGCCATGGTGGTGGCGTTAAATAAAGTCGATGCCATGGAAGACGAAGAGCTTCTCGAGCTGGTCGAGATGGAACTGAGGGACCTCCTGACCAAGTACAACTTCCCCGGAGACAAGATCCCCATCGTCCGCGTCAGCGCTCTCAAGGCGCTGGAATGCGGCTGCGGCAAGCCCGACTGCAAGTGGTGCAGCGGCGTACTGAAGCTTATGGAAGCTGTAGACGATTATATTCCCCAGCCCGTCCGCGCCGTGGATAAACCGTTCCTTATGCCCATTGAAGATGTGTTTGGCATTAAAGGCCGCGGCACCGTGGTCACCGGCAGGATCGAGCGCGGCGCGATAAAGATAGGCGAGGAAGTTGAGATCGTCGGCATCAAGGATACCAGGAAGACCGTGGTGACCGGTGTTGAGATGTTCCACAAACAGCTCGAGGCCGGCGAAGCGGGCGACGCGGTCGGCTGCCTTATCAGGGGCATTGAGCGCGAGGATGTCGAGAGGGGACAGGTGCTGGCCAAGCCGGGCTCCATCAAGCCGCAAACCCATTTTGAGGGTGAAGTTTACGTTCTGACCAAGGAAGAGGGCGGCAGGCATACACCCTTTTTCAGTGGTTACAAGCCGCAATTCTTTATCAGGACACTGGACGTTACCGGCCAGACCGAGTTGCCGCAGGGTGTGGAAATGGTAATGCCCGGCGACAGTATTAAAATGAGTATCAAGCTGATTTACCCTGTTGCACTCGAGCAGGGCATGCACTTCGCCATCCGCGAGGGCGGCAAGACGGTTGCGTCAGGCGTGATCACAAAGATACTGGGATAAGAAATGGCGAAAAAAGGCGATGCGAGAGGTGTAGTCTACATGGCATGCACGGTATGCCAGGAAAGGAACTACACCTCACAAAAAAACAAGAAGAATGACTCACAGCGTCTGGAACTGAAAAAATATTGCCCCCGTTGCCGCAGTCATCAGCTCCACCGGGAGACTAAATAAAAAGGTGGCTAATAAAGAGCAGGAAAAGGTTTTGCAGCCTGATAAAACCGAGGACAAGTCAGTTCAGGACAAGAAAAGTCAGGCGCTGGCCAAGGCCAAGAAACCTCAGTCCCAGTTGTCGCAACCCAAAAAGCGCCGGTTCACCTTTTTCTCCGATATAATCGGGGAACTGAGGAAGGTTGTATGGCCCACCCGGCAGGAGACCATCCGCCTTACCCTGATCGTTATCGGCCTGTGCGTTGTCATGGGCCTTGTGCTGGGCGCCGTTGACTATGGTTTTTCAGAGCTGGTGGCAAAAGTATTATTAGGTGGCAAATAGTGTGACCGTTGACGCCAGTGCCAGGTGGTATATCATACATACCTACGTGGGGCATGAGGAGAAAGTAAAAAACAAGCTGCTGCAGCGTATCAAGTCAATGGACGCCGGCAACAAAATCCTCAACGTAGAGATACCTAAAGAGAACGAGATTGAGATCAGGTCCGGCCAGCGCAGGACCGTTGAAAAGAAGATGTTCCCGGGTTACCTCCTGGTCCGCATGGCGATGGACCACGAGAGCTGGAAGGTGGTCAGGGAGACACCGGGGGTCACGGGCTTCGTGGGCGATGGCAAGGAAGCCACACCGCTGGAGGAGAACGAGGCCAACAGGATACTCAAGCAGAAAGAAGAGGGCGTAGCCCAGGTTAAAATAAGGTTTAAAAAAGGCGAAAACGTCCGGGTGGTCGACGGTCCTTTCACGGATTTCATCGGCACCGTCGACGAAATAAATATGAGCAAGGGCAAAGTAAAAGTTATGCTGACACTCTTCGGACGGGAGACTTCAGTAGAGCTGGACTTCCTGCAAGTGGAGAAACTATAAAATGGCCAAGAAAGTTAAAGCGATAGTCAAATTACAGATACAGGCCGGCAAGGCAACGCCTGCGCCGCCGGTAGGCCCTGCCCTGGGTCAGCACGGTGTCAACATTATGGGATTCTGCAAGGATTATAACGATAGGACCAAATCGTTGGAAGGTTCCATCGTGCCGGTGGAGATCACGGTCTTCGAGGACAGGTCTTTCACCTTTATTACCAAGACACCACCCGCCTCGGACCTCTTGAAAAAGGCACTGAGTATTGAGAAGGGGAGTGGGGCGACACCGACGCAGATAGCAGGAGAGATATCGAAGGCAAAAATCAACGAGATCGCCAAGGTCAAGCAGAAGGATTTGAACGCCCTGGACCTTGAGGGTGCGGCTCGTATTATCGAGGGAACCGCCCGGAGTATGGGCATTAAAGTGGAGTAATTACATGGCTACCAGAGGTAAAAATTATCGGGAAGCATCTAAACTGGTTGAGCAAAGCAAGGTCTATGATCCTAAGGAGGCTATAGCCATCGCCAAAAAGGCTGGATATGCCAAGTTCGATGAAACAGTAGAGCTTCATCTCAGAATGGGTGTCGACCCCCGCGCGGCCGATCAGCAGGTGAGGGGCACGGCACTTCTGCCCAACGGTCTGGGCAAGCAGGTCAGAGTGGTGGTATTTGCACAGGGGGAGGGCGCCAGGCTTGCCACGGATGCCGGCGCAGAGTATGTGGGTGCGGATGACCTGGTGAAAAAGATCGAGGATGGCTGGCTGGATTTCGATGTAAGCATAGCTACCCCGGATATGATGGGCAAGGTCGGCAAGCTGGGCAAAATACTCGGCAGGCGCGGTCTTATGCCCAATCCCAAGGCAGGCACGGTTGTTGCGGCCGCCGATCTGCCGCGGGCCATCAATGAGGTACGCAAGGGCCGGGTGGAGTTTCGGCTCGACAGAACCGCCATCATGCACGTTCCCGTCGGCAAGAAAAGCTTCGATGAGGAGAAGCTTTACGAGAACCTCATGTCGGTTATTGAAGCCATTAACCGCGCCAAGCCGAGCGGCGTAAAGGGTCAGTACATAAAGACGGCGTCCGTCTCGACAACTATGGGACCGGGTATAGGACTTGATATCAAGACCATAACGGATCTGGCAGTAAGCGCATAATAAAAATATAAAAAAATAAATCAGCCGTTGATAGCGGGCGCCGCAAGGCTTAATCTGATACCCGCCGAGGTTAATTCACAGGAAGCGATATATAGCGTCCTGGTAAATCCTCGTGCAGCGGCGCGAGGATAATTTTTTTAGGGAGTATTGATATGATACGTAAACAGAAAGAGGCAGTTATCAGCGAGCTTGCCGGCATCCTGGGTAAATGCGTGGTTGCAGTCGCAACGGATTACCGCGGCATGACTGCAAAAGAAATGGTTCAACTGCGCAGGCAGATGCATCAGCAGGGAGTTGAATATAAAGTAGTCAAAAACACCCTCATGCGTTTCGCTGCTGAAAAAGCCGGGCTAAAGGGCCTGGACCAGTTCCTGACCGGGCCTATGGCCATTGCCCTTAGCTATGACGATGCCGTCAAACCGGCCAAAATCCTGGTCGAGCACATCAAATCAGCAAACTCGGTGCTGAAGGTTAAAGGCGGTGTGCTTGGCGACAAGGTGCTTACACCCGCTGACGTGATCAGCCTGGCCGCTATTCCGTCCAAAGAAGTGCTGATCAGTCAGTTGCTGGGCCGTCTGAAGTCACCGGTCTATGCGCTTCATTTCGTGCTCAGTTCCCCGCTGCGTGGGTTGGTCGGAGTGCTGCAGGCCAGGGCCAGGCAGCTCGAGGGCGCCTGAAACAGGCAGCTACAGGGTCATTGACCCTATGTAAATAATCAACTGGATAAAACGAATAACAGGAGGACACTAAAATGACAAAAGACGAGATCGTAACGATGATAAAGGGAATGACCGTGATCGAGCTTTCGGAGCTGGTCAAGGCACTGGAAGATGAGTTCGGTGTCAGCGCCGCCATGCCCATGGCCGTGGCTGCCGGGTCGTCCGCCGGAGCAGCAGCCGGGGGTGGCGCTGCTGCCACCGAGGAGCAGACTGAGTTTACGGTAATTCTCAAGGAGATCGGTGAGAACAAGATCGCCGTGATCAAGGCCGTGCGCGAGGTAACCACGCTCGGTTTGAAGGAAGCAAAGGACCTGGTCGAGGGTGCGCCCAAGCCGGTAAAGGAAGGCGTAAACAAGGACGAGGCTGCTTCTATCAAGAAGAAGCTGGAAGAAGCAGGCGCCAAAGTTGAAGTAAAGTAGATTATTTACCAGCCATTCTTAGTTCACCGGCTTTCTGCTCATTTGCAGGAGAGCCGGTGAACTTTCGTTTTTGCGGTGACCGTGATATCTTTCGTGCAGGAGCAGCAAGAGAGGAGGAGAGCGTTATGGCGAACTATGAAAACCGTGTGGTATCCGCGAAGGTTATATCACAGAGGGGTACATGCGTGGCCGCCCACAAGGTTGGCGACGAGTTCCTTATTACCGATATGTGTCCTGCGGGTATGTGCGCCTGGGCTTTCTATACCCTGTTCCCCTTTGCCCAGGTGTTGATGTCGGACGGGAGCTTTCCGTGGGAAAAGGATCCCGATAAATGCACCGTGGCATGCCCCGATCCGGGCAGTCCGGTGGTTTTCGAATTGTCCCGCAAGAAGTGACTCAGGTCTCTTGTTATTTGCCGATTACATATTTATAATTTAATTGAATAAATATTTACGGGGAGGTGGAAATAGAGAGATCTGAAGCTAATTGATTCTTGCAGAGATGGCGCTTCCAAATCAGCTTTGATAACTATAAAAGGAGGGTACTATGGCCGGGATGTATATAGCCTATGCTGACAAGTTGCTGAATTTCACCGAGCAGCATGCCCAGGAGATAGCCAGGCAGTGGGCAAAGGCGTTGATGTCCAATCCAAAGACTACGGCCTACAAAAAAGTCCGCGAATTTAAGCTGGTTAACCAGGGTGAGTCTTTCTATAAGAATTTAAAAAAGCTGTATTTCGAGCAGAATGCTTATGATGTTGCTACGGCATATTTCTCGAAATTTGCCGAGGAACAATTCTATGAGAATATACCCCTGGATGAGGCGATCTATGCTTTGATGCTGCTGCGCAGGCAGATGTGGCTTTTCGCCGAATTCCAGGTTCTTTTTACCTCCGCTCTGGATCAATACCAGGCGTCGGACAGCATCAACCGCACGGTACTGCTGACCGATTACGGCATCATCGCTATGGCCAGGAAGTACAACGAGCTTAAAAAGTAAATCTCGCCACAGTGGTGATGCTATCGAGCAGGCAGGCAGGGGATCATCCCCTGCCTGCCTGTTTATTGGTTGATATTTCTTTGCCTGTACTGCAAAGCCTCTGCCAGGTGATTGGTTTTGATTATTTGAGCGCCGTCGAGGTCCGCTACCGTTCGCGCCAGCTTGAGTGTGCGGTGAAATGCCCTTGCGGTGAATTGTATCTGCTTCATGGCCGTTTTTAGCAGGGCCTGGGCCGGGGGATCGACCTTGCAGAACTGCCTTATCTCAAGTGCGGTCATGTCGGCGTTATCGGTTAAAGCTGAATCCTTGAACCTTTCGAGCTGGATCTGCCTGGCCTCCTGGACCCGCCGGCGTACGCTGGCGGATAGCTCCGACTGACCTTCGTCCGTAAGCTTATCGTAATCTATGCGGGGAATATCCAGGAATATGTCGATGCGGTCCATCAGTGGACCGCTGATTCTTTTCTGATAGCGTGTGACCACAGTGGATGAGCATTTGCATTCCCTGACCGGGTCACCATAGTATCCGCAGGGGCAGGGGTTCATGGCAGCCACCAGTATGAAATTGGCCGGGAAAGTCAGGCTGCCCTCGGCCCGGCTGATGGTGATAACCCTGTCTTCGAGCGGCTGGCGCAGTGATTCCAGCGCCATGTGGTTGAACTCAGGGAATTCATCCAGGAAGAGAACCCCGCGGTGACTCAGGCTTATCTCACCCGGGTGCGGCAGGCGCCCACCTCCCACCAGGCCTGCATGTGAAGTGGAGTAGTGCGGCGCCCGGAAAGGGCGGTGGTTGATAAGCGGGGTGTCCCGGGATGTGAGCCCGCTGACGCTATATATCTTGGTCACCTCTATTGCTTCAGTGAGCGTAAGGGTGGGAAGGATGTTGGCCAGGGCACGCGCCAGCATGGTCTTGCCGCTGCCCGGAGGCCCTACCATCAGCACATTGTGGCCGCCCGCGGCGGCCACTTCAAGTGCCCTTTTGGCGTGCTCCTGACCCTTGACCTGGGATAAATCGTCCTGCCGGCATGATTGGCAGGAGTCTTCCCAGCATGCCTGCCCGGAGTATGGCTGGATATCCAGTTCACCCCGGAAATGGCTTACGAGCTGTCCCAGCGCAATTACCGGGTAAACCCGGATGCCTTCGATCAATGCAGCTTCCCCAGCATCTTCCACGGGCACGAACACACTGGTGATACCCCTCTCTTTGGCCATGGCTACCATGGGCAGGATACCGTTAAGATGCCGCACGCTGCCGTCCAGCGACAATTCACCCAAAAAGAGGGTGTTTGAAGCATCGATGTTGATCTGTCCCGAGCTAACCAGTATGCCGATTGCTATGGGCAAATCATAGGTAGGGCCGATCTTTTTTAAATCCGCCGGCGCGAGGTTGACCGTTATTCTCCTCATCGGAAAGCTGCAGCCGGAGTTGCGCACAGCAGCGCGTACACGGTCCCTGGCTTCTTTAACGGCTGCATCGGGCAATCCTACAATCATTGTGCCGGGCAGGCCGGGTGATATATCGACTTCCACTTCAACCATACGGGCATCAAGCCCGACCATCGCTGCGGTGTTTATTCTGGCTAACATATATGAACTAACCCTGTTGCGTGATTATAACAGATAAGGCGCCAAAGATTATCGGCGCATGACGCTGTCCAGTGCCCTGGAAAGGCCGGGTACAGTAGTGTACTTGGAGATGTCGCCGGGTTTTATCCATTTGATCTCGGTGTGTTCCCAATCGATCATGATTTTATCCGGGTCGAGCACGTGAAAGAGGAAAGGGTGTACAACCCATTTCCTGTGCAGGTTTTTATCCACCACTTCGACCGTTTTCCCCTGCGCAACCAGCCTGATGTTATTCTTGAAAAGCCCTGTCTCCTCCCTGATTTCGGTGTAAGCCTGGTCCAGCGGATCAGTCTCGATATAACCGCTTACGCCCGCCCACGCCCTCCGGTAGGTGCCCACCCTGTTGCTCCTCTTGAGTATCAGGATCAGTTTGCTTTGTTCCAGAAAGCAGGTAACCACGTTTTTCTCTTCCAGCGGAACGGGTGATGCGCTATCAAGATATTTCCGAAGCCTGTCTCCCAGCAGTGCGAGCGCCTTCTCAGCGGCCTTGCGCTTGATCTCTACGCGGTTTCCCCCGACAACAATTTTTTCAACCGATACTTCATCCGGCGTTGCCACCCCCATATAAAAGAGGCCGACCGGTTTGCCCTGTGAAGCGCCTCCCGGGCCGGCAATGCCTGTCGTGGATATGCATATATTCACTCCAAGCACCCTGCGCCCGCCTGCCGCCATCTCCCCGGCTGTCTCCGGGCTGACCGCCCCGTGCAGTTTCAGGGTGTCAGCCTTAACACCGGCTGCATCCGTTTTCAGGTCATTGCTGTATGAGATAATCGACCCTTTGTAATAGTCGGAACTGCCTGCTACATCGGTGATTTTATCGGCCACCCTGCCACCGGTAGCCGATTCTACTGTACCGATGGTCAGATATACGCCAGTCCTATCATGGTATGCCCTGACCAGCCCGGCGATCTGTTCTTCCGGTTTTTTCACGGCAGCCTCCCAATATAGATTCAGCACGCATTTTAACAGAAACCCTTCTTTCAGCATAGGCAGCGCAAGCTGATATAATGTTCGCCATGACAGTTCAGCGGGATACAATCCTTTTTCTTGGCACCGGGGGCGCCAGGTTTACCGTTGCCAAACAGCTATTAGCCACGGGCGGCGCCTGGATGAACCTGGGTGGCGCCCAGATACTCATGGACCCGGGCCCGGGCTCGCTGGTTTATGCCATTAAATACGGCTGTGAGCCGCCTGAGCTCGACGCCATCATCCTCTCACACAAACATCTCGACCACTCGGTTGACATAAATGTGATGATCGAAGCCATGACGGACGGCGGGTGGAAAAAGCGGGGATCGCTGTATGCGCCGGCGGATGCCTTTGATAACGGTGCAGTCATACTTCCCTATGTCAGGGGATATCCCCAGAGGGTGGAGGTGCTGGAGGAGGGCAAAGTACACACGGAAGGCGATGTCGTTTTCAATACGCCGGTTAAGCATATACACCAGGTGGAGACTTACGGATTTGTTTTCAAGACGCCGCGTCACAGGTTCTCTTGGATAACGGACACGCGGATTTTTGATTCGCTGGCCAGCCACTATAAGGCGGAGTTGGTGATTATCAATGTATTGAGCTATGAAAGGAAGATACAGGTTGACCACCTCTCGCTGCCGGAGGCCGAATCGGTGATCAGGGAGATCAGGCCCAGGGCGGCGGTGCTCACGCACTTTGGAATGACCATGTGGCGGGTTAAGCCATGGGAGATCGAGCAGCAGGTAAGCGACGCCACCGGCGTCAGGGTGATCGCTGCCAGGGATGGTATGCTGCTCGATCTTGACACAGTCATCTGACTGCAGACTGCTATTTACAGGGATTCCAGTATATTCTGAGCAAGTCCTGGTGTAATGCCTTTGACGGCGGTAAGCTCGTCTAACTGCGCTTCCCTTATATTGTGCACAGAGCCGAATCTCCTGATCAACGCCTTTTTCCGGGCGGGACCTATGCCTGGAACCCTGTCCAGCGCCGATTCTCTGGAAGCCTTTGCACGGAGGCTCTTATGGTACGTGACGGCGAACCGGTGGGCCTCGTCCCTAACTCTTTGCACGAGATGCAACTCGGCCGACGATTTATCGATGCATACGGGTACGCTTCTTCCGGGCAGGAAGATATCCTCGTTCTCTTTAGCAATGCTGGCGATGGGGATGTCCACGGCTCCCGCTTCCGTCAGGGCAAAGCCGGCGGCGTGAAGGTGGCCTTTGCCCCCATCGATCAATACAAGGTCCGGCAGGGCAGACCATTTGCTCCCCGCCTCTGCATGCTCCGTGAAACGTCGCCTGATCATCTCTCGCATCATGGCGTAATCATCGGCGCCGCTGACCGACTTTATCCTGAAGCGCCGGTACTGTGCCGGCCTGGGGCTGCCATCTTCAAATACAACCATGCTGCCCACAGCGTTTGTCCCCTGGATATTTGAGATATCATAAGCTTCAATTCTGTGCGGGAAGCGGGCCAGGTCGAGCACCTCTTTGAGGTTAGCCAGAATTTTCAGGTTCTCAGGCCTGGCTGCCTGCCTGTTCTTATAGATTTCCAGTTGCTGGCGAGCGTTTTCAGCCACCATGCCGGTAAGGCGCAGGCCGGCGCCCTTCAGCGGCGCCCGCAGCTCCACGTTCGAGCCCCTTTTCCCTCTGAGCCATTCTGCTATCAGGCCCGGTTTATCAATAGGGGACTGCAGGAGGATGTGGCCGGGTATATGGGTGGCAGAAGAATAGTAGTGCTTAAGGAATCCTTCGAGCAGGCTGGCATCGCACTCATCCCTGACATCTTCCATGATAAAATGCTCGTCGCCCGTTATACGTGCATCCCTGACCGAAAAAACCCGCACGCAGGCCAGGTCACCGTCACGGGCAAGCGCTATGGCGTCCTGCTCCCCACGGATATTGAAGGGGATCCTGTTGCTGGCGATCACTGCTTCGATAGCCTGTACCTGGTTGCGTATAGCGGCTGCTTTTTCAAACTCGAGTGAACGCGAGGCTGCTGACATGGCCTTTTTCAGGTCGCGCAGGACCAGTTCTTCCCTGCCCTCAAGCACGGATATCACCTGCCGTACAATTGCCTGGTACTCTTCATTGCTGATGGCGCCGATGCAGGGACCGGGACAACGGCGGATGTGGTACTTGAGGCAGGGCCTTGCTTCACTACCGCTAATCTGCTTGTTGCAGGACCTCAGAGGGAATACTTTTTTGATAAAATCATAAGTATGGCGCGCCGACCAGGCGCTGGGAATCCGGCCGATATATTTAGCGCCGTCGTTATAGCGCCGCCTGGTTATACTGATGGTCGGCCACTCATTTTTGACATCGACCTTGATATATGGAAAACTTTTATCGTCCTTGAGCAAGATGTTATAAGGAGGCCTGTGCTTTTTTATCTGCTGGCATTCAAGTACCAGGGCTGCAATCTCTGATTCTGTGATGACGAATTCGATTTTATCGACCCGTTCAACCAGACGTGCTGTTTTTTCCGGTTGATTGGGTGTATATTTGAAGTAGCTTTTTACCCGGTTGCGCAAATTTGACGCTTTACCGACGTAGATAACTGTGCCGTCGGCGTCTTTGAAACTGTAGACGCCGGGTTTTGGGGGCAAAAACTTCAAATAGGCGGCTATATGCGGTTTAATCATTACCGGGTGAATTTTAACATCGAAAGGATGGGCAGACAAAAGGTATGGAAGGATGGGGCTGATATTCTATTCAAGGGTCTCTGATTTATGTTAAAATAGCGGTCGCCGATATGGAAGAAGACATAAGGTTATTTTTAAATTACATAGCTAAAGAGAAGAAGTGCTCCAAGAACACCCTGGACGCTTACCACAATGATCTGAGCCAGCTGTCGGATTTTATAGCTGCAGCCCAGGGGAAAGAGGAGCCGGGCTATAATTCCACGGAGTTGAGCGAAGAGCACCTGGCATCTTACATGTTAAGTCTCAGGGAGAAAAGCTATACGGTGTCCACCATCGCGAGGAAAATAGCTGCAGCGAGGACCTTTCTAAAATTCATGGCCGAACGTGGCAAGGTCGATAAGGACCTGGCCGCCAAGCTGACTGCGCCCAGGGTGAACAAACCTCTGCCCAAAGCATTGACAGTGGCTGATATACAGCGTCTGCTGGCTGAGACTGCGCGGGTTCCATCCGTTGATGTCAGGAGGGACCAGGCCATGCTGGAACTGCTTTATGCCAGCGGTCTATTAGCCAGCGAACTGATGTCTCTCAATGTCGATGATGTCGATACAGGCCACTGCTGCATCAATTTAAAGGGAAATGGCGGAAAGCTGAGGAAAATTCCCCTTGATAACCGTGTAGGGCGCATGATGCAGGAGTATATTGAATCGGTGCGTATTAAATTGCTGGTCAGTGATAAGGAAAAGGCCCTCTTTCTTAATCAGAGGGGTGAAAGGCTGACCAGGCAGGGATTCTGGCAGATAGTCCAGGGATATGCCAGCGCCGCCGGGCTTTCAGCCAAGGTCACTCCCAGGACTATCAGGCATAGCTACGCCGTACACAGGTTAAACAACGGCGTCGACATACACTCAGTGCAGGAAGTGCTGGGGCACGCGCATATCTCTACCACTCGGGCTTATAAGCAGGTATAAACCTTTTTATTTGATTGCAATAATCATCCAGGAGAGAATAGATGGCTAAAAAATCACGAAAAGCCAGATACAGGGGCAAGGTTGCCGGGACGGTCCGGCAGCCGGCTGCCGGACCGGCCCAGCAAAAGGCGCAGCCCGTTTCCACTAAAGCGCAGGTAAATGCGGCAGCGACAACTGCACAGCCGCAGAATTATAGTTACGTGAAATCAGATCTGGTGCGCATTGCCGTAATCGCCGGGGCTTTGATCCTGGTTCTCATAATACTGACATTTGTGCCTGCCCTGAAATCATAGGGTTTAGTTGCTGTGGACTTCAGCAGGGCCCGGCAGATCCTGATTGAATCGATATCACACGGTATCAAAGATAAGCGCACGCTTTTGGCCATGTCCAGGGTGGCGCGTGAGCGCTTCGTCCCCGTTGAATTGCAGTCGTCGGCCTATGATGACAGGCCCTTGGTAATCGGCTATGGCCAGACTATCTCACAACCCTATATGGTTGCCCTCATGACGGAAGCGCTGGAATTGAGGGGAGTGGAAAAGGTGCTGGAGATCGGCACGGGCAGCGGTTACCAGGCTGCAATACTGGCCGAGCTTGCACGGTTTGTCTATAGCGTGGAGAGGATACCCGAGCTTGCAGAGGCGGCTGGCAAGCTGCTGGATGAGCTGGGTTATAAGAATGTCCAGGTTGAGCTTGCCGGCGATCAACTGGGGTGTGAAGAGCATGCGCCCTATGATGCCATCTTGGTGGCTGCCGCGGCTCCTACTGTACATCAGGCGCTGATAGACCAGCTGGCTGAGGGGGGCAGGCTGGTGATCCCGGTAGGTACAAGACTGGAGCAGGAACTGCTGTGCGTCACAAAGGGAAAGGCGGGAAACATAACGGAGAAACTGGGAGGGTGCCGCTTCGTTCCTCTAATCGGCCGGGACGCCTGGCAGGAGTGACTTGAGGTAGATAGATCCCACGGGGCATGCCTCGGCGCAGGCCAGGCAGGAATTGCAGTCAGTCTCGGCCAGGGGCATCTGCGCAAAGGTGGAAACGATTGTATTCAGCCCACGGTAAGCGAAGTCCAGCACCGATGTCCCACTTTCATTGCAGGCCCGGATGCACTTCCCGCAGAGGACACACTTATTGCGGTCAAATATAATCAGCGGGTGGCTTGAGTCAACGGGAAATTCACTGCCGATATAATTGAAACGCCGGTCCCTGAGTTTAAAATGTTCATGGGCGGCGATTTTTTGCAGCGCGCAGTTCTTATTTTTTACACATCGGGCGCAATCCAGCGCATGATTGCTCAAAAGCAGGTTGAAAGATGCCTGGCGCATCCGTTTTATCTGCGGGCTGTTAAGGGTAACCGACATCCCGTCGCTGACCTTTTCCGTGCAGGCGGTGACGGGACCTCCGGGCCTGCCCGCGATTTCCACAAAACAGAGGCGGCATGATGCAGGTGACCTGCGCAGCCCGCGGACGGCGCAGAGGTTGGGGATGTAGAAACCGTTATCCAGCGCTGACCATAGCAGGTTTGACCCGCGGGCAACTCTGACCTCGTTTCCGTTTATTATCAAGGTGCAGGCCATATTGCAAAGATATCAAAATAACAGGCGGGTTACAAATTTGTAACCCGCCTGTTAAACGACATCTAATCTTTAGCTGTATATATCCTTTACTATCTGGCCGTCCGGCGCCCTGAGCTGGATGTGCAGAGGCATCTGGCCGAGGGCATGGGTGGAGCAAGACAGGCAGGGATCGTAACAGCGGATGGCTGCTTCGACCCTGTTGAGAATACCCTCGGTGACCTTGCCGTTCTTGATGTATTGATTGGCGACTTCGTAAACCGAGCGGTTCATGGCAGCGTTGTTATTGCCGGTAGCCACGATCAAATTGACACCGGTGATCTTGCCGGTCTCATCCACCCAGTAATCATGGAAGAGTGTGCCCCTGGGGGCTTCGACCACGCCAACGCCATGCTCATTACATTTATGGGAGGTAACCTGCAGGTCTGTGGATGTGACGTCTTTGTCCTCCAGAATCTCCCGGGTCTTTTCGATGGAGTAGATTAGCTCGATCAGCCGGGCGTAATGGAAATACAGAGAGCCTTCGACCAGGCCGTTGTAGCTGAGCTTCTTGTAGAGCTTGAATTCAGCGTTGGCCAGTGGGGTGGTAATGCCCTTACATGCGTTGAGGCGGCCGAGCGGTCCGGCGCGGTAAATGCCACCCGGGTAGCCCAGGCTCTTATAGAACGGGAATTTCATGTATGTCCAGTCTTCCACATACTCGGCGATGATATCGAGGTATTTGGACGGGTCGAACTGGTCCTCCAGCACGACTCCCTTCGAATCAACCAGCCGCAGGTTGCCGTCGTATAAAGCGAGGTTGTCATCCTTGTCCACCAGGCTGAGGTAAGCTGACGGGAATGTGGCAAAGCTGTCGACCATACTTGCGTTGGCGGCAACGTATTCTTTGAATATTTTTACTGCGAGTTGCGCATCGGCGAGCGCCCAGTCAATCTGCTTGAGGAAATAGTCCCTGTCCTCGGCGGATAAGGCGGTGGTCATACCTCCGGGCAAGGCTGCATTCATGTGCACTTTCTTGCCGCCAAGCTTCTTGATGATGGTCTGTCCCAAGCTGCGCAGCTTGACAGCCTCCGTTGCCAGCGCGGGGTCAGCCCCTATCAGACCTATGACATTCCTGGTGGCCGGATCGGAATCGAAGCCGAGCAGAAAATCAGGGCTGGCCAGATGGAAGAAGTGAAGGGCATGTGATTGGATAAATTGGCCCATGTGCAGCAATTCCCTCAGCAGCCTGGCAGGCCGTGTCAATTCCACGCCCAGAATGACATCGCAGGCTTTGGACGAAGCAAGCTGGTGGCTTACCGGGCAGATGCCGCATATCCTGGTTGTCAGGTTCGGCATTTCCTGGAAAACCTGCCCTTCGCAGAATTTCTCAAAACCGCGGAACTGCGTGTTATGGAACCTGGCCGATACGGCATTGCCAGCATCATCTATCTGTATAGTTACTTTGCCATGCCCCTCGACCCTGGTAACGGGGTTGATTTCAATCGTTCTACTTGCCATATTTCACCTCTTTAATCAAAGCGCATTATATTGCTGGGAACCACCGGGATCCTGCCTGCCAGCAGCTCAGTCAGGCCGTATTTGATGGCCTCCGGCTCAGGCGGGCAGCCGGGCACGTAGCAATCCACTTTAACTATCTGATTGACCGGGTATACCTTATCGAGCAATGCGGGCACCCCGGGCGGGACCGGTATCTTGCCCTTGTAGGTGCTGGGAGTATCTATATAGGCGCGCTTGAGAACAGCCTCTTTATCAAAGGTATTGCGCATGGCGCAGACTCCGCCAAAACAAGCGCAATCGCCCAACGCCATCAATATCTTGCAGTTGTGGCGCAGCTCTTCAAGAACCTCTTTTTCTTCTTCATTGCCCACGGAACCCTCGACTATGCCGACGTCGACCGGCGTAAAATCCTTTATATCAGTTATGGGGCTCCTGCGGAATTCGATCAGCTTGGACAAATCGATTATAAATTCATCAACATCGAGGAATGACATGTGACAGCCCGCACATGATTCCAGCCAGATTGTCGCTACTTTTACTTTTGCCATCTGTTCACTCCTTACGGGCGTTTATTTTTTCAGGCGCCGGGCAACTTCCTTGATTGTATCGGCATCGGTCTTGATCTCTGCACGCGCTTTGACCATCGGCGCGGTCTTCTTGGTGACGCCGTCAATAGAAGTGTAGCTGCCTTTGCCTTCAGTCCAGAGCAGGGATGGAAGAACAACATCCGCTTTCTCCGTAACGGGTGAGCGGTAGCTGGCCTGAACTACTGCGAACTCGACTCCTTTCATGCTGTCGGTCAGGGCCTGTGAATTTGCCAGGTCATCGGCCAGCAGCAGGTAAAGGCCCCTGGCCTTGCCCTTGGCCAGGTCTGAGGATACGGAACCCTTTGCACTGGCCAGGCCCAGGTCCCAGGCGCCCCGGCTGTTGCCGTAGCGCTTGAGGGAGATGACCCTCGGTTTTTCACCTATGAGTGCTGCCAGATTCAATATTGTCGCGACAAGTTCGGAATCTTTATATTGAAGGATGCCGCTACCGTAAATGATAATGCCGTTTTTCGATCCAGCCAAAATCTCTCCGGCTTTGACTACATCGTGCAGGTCGATGCCGAGGTCCTTGCTGGCCTTCTTGATATCGGTTTCCTTGAAGGCGGCTGCATATTTGTTCTTCTCGCCTGTTGCTTTGGCAGGGAGATGGTCCAGGATGGATTTGCCCAGCGCTTTAATGACAAGCTCCTTTTCCCCCTCAGGCGGTTTGAGCCAGACCGAAGCCCGGAAAGTGAAGGGATTGCGTAGCGGGTCGATCACGACCAGTTGAGCCTTGTTCTTGGATGCCGCACGCATAATATAAGAGCCGATTACCGGGTGGGTCTTGGAGGGATGAGCTCCTATTACGACGATGCTGTCGGCAGCGAGGATATCCTCAAGCTTTGCTTCCATATCCAGTCCGGCCTTGCTATCGAATTTAGCTATGCCCTGTGAAACGGTCCGGCAGTCATCGCCGTCGAGAGTGTCAACCATTTTGCTGCCGAGTTTATCCATCAACTCGGCGAAAGACTTCAATGCTTCCGAGTTAGCCTTGCCCGAAGCCAGCCCGGCGATTCCATCGGTAGCGCCGAGCTTTTTGGAGATGGCTTCGAATGCCTCTTCGTAAGTGCAGCTTATTAGCTGTCCCTTATTGTTGCGCTTCATCGGAGTGATGACCCTGTCGGTCGCGTCATAGAGCGGCTCGAACCTGCCGATCTCGCATAGCAGGCCGCGGGGTTTGGTCATATCAGGGCTGTCGATCCTGACCAACCGGTTGTTTTTAACCAGGCCGTTGATATTGCAGCCGACACCGCAGATGGCGCAGGTGGATTCAACTGAAGCGCATTCAGAGGGTCTGCCCCTGTATGCGCTGATCTTGGAGAATATGGCGCCGGTCGGGCACGCCTGGAAACAGCCTCCGCAGGAGATACAGGAAGATTCGCCCAGCGGCTGATTGATGTCCGCGCAGACATTGGTCTTCCAGCCGCGTTTGCCGAAATCAAGCGCGTGTGCGCCGGCAATCTCGTCGCAGGTGCGGATGCACCTGCCGCAGAGGATGCAGCGGTTGTGATCCAGGACGATATTAGGATGGGAAGAGTCAGTAGTCTGGGTGGGCCAGGAGTACTGGTAGCGCGCGTTGTCCATCTGGTATTTGTAGGCCAGGCTCTGCAGTTCGCAGTCACCACTGGCCACGCAATACGCGCACAGGTGGTTGCGCTCCGTGAACAGCAGTTCGAGCACCAATCTCCGGTATTTTTCAAGCCTCGGCGTGCTGGTTGTGACGACCTGGCCGTCGCGCGCCGGGTAGGTGCAGGATGGAACCAGGTTCCTTTCTTTTTCGATCTCGACGAGGCAAAGCCTGCAGGCGCCGACGTCGGTAAGCCCCTTGAAATGGCATAGTGTGGGCACGTCGATGCCGTTTGCCTGGCAGACATCCAGCACTGTGTCGCCCTGCTTTCCCTTAACTTGTTTACCGTTAATCAATAAGCTTATTTCACTCATTTGCCTATTCTCCTATCCAATATCGCATCTAAGGCATCTGCTGCATTCTTCACGCGCCTCTTTCGCCGTATAGTTAATTGCCACCTCTTTCATTGTTGTTTTCCTGTCCACCGGGCGGATCTCGGCGATCTTCAATCTGGCATGCTCGGCGGTTTCGGCATCGGTGGGGGGTATATTGGAGTATTCGAAGGTCTCGGCATCCTGCCGTTCAACCCTCGAGCCCGGCTCTTTGCCTGAGAGGAACCTTTTGATCGATGAGGCCGCCCTCTGGCCTGAAGCTATGGCCTCGATAACGGTCCACGGACCGGTGAAAGCATCGCCGCCGGCGAAAACGCCTTTCTGGTCGGTCGCAAGTGTCCTCTTGTCTGCCACCAGGACGCCGCCGCGGCTGGTCTTTACGCTGCCCAGGTTGACCGATTCTGTGTCAGGCCTCTGGCCGATGGCTTCAATCAACATGTCGACTTCAATCGAGTACTCGGACCCGGCGATGGGTTTGGGTGAGCGCCTGCCGCTCTTATCGAAATCACCCAGCGCCATCTTGCTGCATTCGATACCCGACACCTTGCCGCCCTTACCCAGGACCTTGACCGGGGCTGTCAGTACATGCAGCTTGATCCCCTCTTCTTCGGCGGCCAGTATCTCTTCCTCTTCAGCGGGCATGTCGGTCTTTTCCCTGCGGTAGACGATGTGGACTTCCTCGGCGCCCTTGCGTAGCGCCACCCTGGCGGCGTCGATGGCAGAATTGCCGCCGCCGACCACAGCGACCTTCTTCCCCACGTTGATGAACTTGCCCAGGTTGATGTTGCGCAGGAAATCGATTGCATCGTAAACACCCTCGAGCTCCTCGCCCGGGATGCCCATCTTATCGCCTTTGTGGGCGCCGATGCCCAAGAATACGGCTTTAAATCCGTCTTTGAACAAAGCGTCGATATCCTTGACCGGGCTGTTGAGCCTTATCTCGATGCCCAGATTCTTTATATTGTCGATCTCTTTATTGAGTATCTCTTTGGGCAGCCTGTACTCGGGTATACCGACTGCCAGCATGCCGCCGGCTATCGGCAACGCCTCGAAAATTGTTACCTTGTAACCTTCTACTGCCAGGTCCCAGGCGGCTGCCAGGCCGGCGGGCCCGGCGCCGACCACGGCTACCTTTTCAGCTTTGGAGGCCTTTATTGCAGGGGTGTAAGACAGGCCGTGCTCGTAAGCGTAATCTGAGGCATATCTCTTGAGATGCCTGATGGAGACCGGCTCGTCGACCTGACCCCTGCGGCATTTCTTCTCGCAGGGATGGGGGCAAACACGGCCTACCGTCATCGGCAGAGGCAGGCGCTGCATGATCAGTTTGTAAGCTTCGGCCGGCTTGTCGCTTTTGATCAGCGATACGTACCCTGGCACATCAAGCCCGACGGGGCAGGTGTGCTGGCAGGGTGCGCGGAAGAGCGCCTGGCAGCGCGCTGCCGGACACTTCTTGTCGATGATATGCGCTTCATATTCTTCCCTGAAATGCCTGATGGTGGAGAGTACGGGATTAGGAGCCGTCTGTCCCAGGCCGCAGATCGATGCCTTCTGGATCATTTCACCCAGTTCAATGATAGTGTCGATATCCTCCAGCGTGCCCTTGCCGCTGGTGATCTTGTTGAGCAGGGCCAGCAGCTTGGGGATGCCCGCGCGGCAGGGTACGCACTTACCGCAGGATTCATCGCGGGTAAACTGCAGGAAGAATTTGGCCACGTCCACCATGCAGCTATCCTCGTCCATGACGACCAGGCCGCCGGACCCCATGATGGCGCCCAAAGCCGTGACGGATTCATAATCAACCGGCACATTCACATGTTCGATGGGAATGACGCCGCCGGACGGGCCGCCCATTTGAGTGGCCTTATATTTCTTGCTTCCGGGGATGCCGCCTCCTATATCGAAGACTATTTTGCCAAGGCTGGTACCGAGAGGTACTTCCACCAGGCCGACGTTGTTGACCTGTCCCACCAGGCTGAAAGACTTGGTGCCCTTGCTCTTTTCACTTCCAACTCCGGAGAACCAGTCGGCGCCCTCACGTATGATGCGCGGTATGATGGACCAGGTCTCGACGTTGTTGATGGCGGAAGGTTTGCCGAAAAGGCCCTTGTCGGAGGGGAAGGGTGGTCTCTGCCTGGGCATACCGCGCTTGCCCTCGATGGAGATGAGCAGGGCGGTTTCCTCGCCGCAGACGAAGGCGCCGGCGCCTGGGAAGATATCCAGGTTAAACTCAAAATCGGTGCCCATGATGTTCTTACCCAGCAGCTCGTATTCCCGGGCCTGGGCTATGGCGGCGCTCAATGTCTCGATGGCAAGGGGGTACTCAGCGCGTATATAGGCGAAGCCCTGTTTGACATTGCCAACCGCATAGGCGCCGAGGGCCATGCCTTCTATGATCGAGTGGGGGTTGCCCTCCAGAACAGCGCGATTCATATATGCTCCAGGGTCTCCCTCGTCACCGTTGCAGACGAGGTACTTCTCGGTTCCGGGAGAGCTTTTAAGGAAGCCCCATTTAGTGGCAGTGGGAAAGCCTGCTCCGCCCCTGCCCCTGAGGCCTGCCTTCTTGACCTCTTCGAGGACATCGTCGGGCTTCATTTTGTAAAGGGCCTTGCCCAGCGCTTCATAGCCGCCGCGGGCAATGTACTCCTCGATATCCCAGGGGTCGATTATGCCGTTATTATGCAGGATGCGGAACTCCTGGTCCGCCAGGAACTTGATATTCAGCCTTTCAGGTATGGCCTTATTGGTGGTCGGGTCGTGGTAGACCAGCCTTTCGACTATCTCTCCCTTTAGAATATGTTTTTCGAAGATCTCCTCGACGTCCTCGGGCTTGACCCTTACATAAAGGATGTCTCCCGGATTCACGATCACGGTCGGTCCCATCTCGCAGGGACCAAGACAGCCGGTCCTGACGATGCTCAATTTGCTCGCAAGGCCTTTTTTATTGATAAGCTCTTCAAACAGCTCTGTTACCTTGTCGCCGCCAGCGGCAGTGCAGCCCATGCCGCGGCATTGCTGTATGCAAATTTGCGGAGACGATTTGTAATGGCTGAAATCCGCGTCATCGCGGATTTTAAGCCTGGGTTCCACTGATTTCTTTAACTTGCTTAACGCTTCAATAGAGGTTATCTTGGGCACTTTTCTTTACCTCCTAATGGTACATATTCAGGATGTCTTTCACATGGCCGGGCTTGACTTTCCTGTGTATATCGTCGCCGATGGCGATAACCGGAGCCAGGCCGCAGCATCCAAGGCAGCGGACAGTCTCAAGGGAGAATTTGCCGTCCGGCGTGATGCCCTCCGGCTCCAGGCCATAGTCTTTTTTCAGCAGGTCCAGTATGTCCTGGCCTCCTTTCACATAGCATGCAGTTCCCAGGCAGACTTGTATAACGTGTCTTCCCTTGGGTTGCATGGTGAAGAAGCTGTAGAACGTGACAACACCGTACAGTTCGCTCAGGGGGATCTTGAGGTCCCTCGAGATCGTCTTCAGCACGGTTGGCGGCAGGTAGCCTACGATACCCTGCGCCTGCTGAAGGACGCGGATCGGCGCACCTGCCTGGCCGCCGGTATCATCGATGATCCCCTGGATTCTCTGGAAGGCCTTGCCGGCGAAGCCTCTCCCTGTGTCCGTGATAGCGGCTGGGGCTGCCTTTTGCTTTGCCATAAAAATCCTCCTAACTCAGGATATATCCGTAAAAAAGTGGAATAAAGTCATACGACCCTATTCCACTGATGAGACTGCTCAGTCAGATTGCCCAACCGGCTGCAAATTCTATTATTTTTCATATCCAAAGTCAATGCCCAGCCAGCCTTTCCAGCGACTTCAACGAGCTGTCCAGACCCCTGCCCAATAGCTTTAGCTCAATGGGTTTGCCGTTGCCGTAATTTTTGTAGACACGGCATATCTGGCAGATGCTGGTATCATAGCCGCTCTCTCCATAATCGTCCAGTTTGCAGTACGTGCCCTCAATCTGCCAGCAGGGTATGAACTGATATTTAGTGGCCGGGCACTCCCCCCTGATCATGGCCGGGCAGTGGCACATCTCCCAGCAGGGAGACTTGCCGGACCAATAATTGGTCTGCTCCAAGGCATCTGCTGTCGGCGCCAGGTTTATGTTCTCTGACATCTTGGAAGATATGTCGATTCCTTTAGGATGGGCGACGGGCAGGAAAAACAATTGCCCTGACTGTATAATAATCTAATATAACCGGGGCTTCGTTCCATCCGTCGCAAAGCTTAATCGCCGGCATATTTTCCATAGTAATGCCTTTACGATGAAGTCAAGATTGAAAAACCGATAAATTGATGGGCAGTCTATGTCTTAAAATACGTAAGCATTTATGCTGAATGAGCAACCGGCGCGGCTTGAATAGTGTATTTATTGTGTATATAATCACATTCTAAGGGGTTATAGAAAATGGAGAAAGTGAGGATTCTTCTGGCTGAAGACCATAAAGTTGTCAGGGAAGGAACCAGGCGCTTGCTGGAATCGCAGGCGGATTTTGAAGTGGTGGGCGAGGCCAGCGATGGGATCGAGGCGGTGGAACTTGCTAAAAAACTGAAGCCGGCGATAATAATCATGGACGTATCAATGCCGCGGTTAAACGGGATAGAGGCTACCAAGCAGGTAAAAGCATTGTATCCTAATACGGCCATCCTGGTTTTAACCGGTTATGATGATGATGAATATGTTTTTGCGCTTCTTGAGGCGGGAGCGGCCGGTTACCTCCTCAAGGAGTCCAGCGGTGAGGAATTGATAGATGCCATACGCCAGGTAATGGCAGGCGAACCGGTGCTGCATCCCAAGATAATGAAGAAGGTGTTGAACAGGCTGAGGTCTCCGGTTGAAGAGCAGCATGTGCAGTCGCCTGGAGAGGTATTGAGCGACAGGGAGATGGAAGTATTGAGGTTGGCGGCCAAAGGCATGAGCAACATGGAGATAGCCGACAGCTTGACCTTGAGCGTGAGGACGGTTCAAACTCACCTTCGCAGCATATTTAACAAGCTGGGGGTGGGTTCACGGTCCGAGGCCATAGTACACGGGTTGAAGAAAGGCTGGCTAACCCTGGAGGAGTTGCCTTAAAAAGCCATAATAATCTATAACCTGGCAGACATCCACATAACATGAGATTTCCGCATAAAATCTGGTCGCGCTACCATTTCTGGATCATTATTGCCCTGTTTGGTGTAATAACCTTATTTCTCTACCGTGATATAATCTGGCCCGGCGGTTTACGGTCTGATTTCTACCTTTTTAACCTGAGCCGCCACACTATCGAGCGCAACCTGTTCCTTCTCATCGCCCTCTATACCGGGTTTGTATTCGGCATATTACCTACGCTGATTGTCATAGGCGCTTCCCTGGCTGTGATGCTGCCACAGGCGCTCTTGTATTCAACCAACCACAGCGACGCCATACTCGAAGTAACTCTTGTTACCATAGCTGGCCTGGTGTTTGTTTACTGGATACATATCAAGGAGAATGACGACAGGCGGTACAGGAAGGCGGTGACTGCGCTGGAAAATACCCAGGAGCAGCTCCAGGCCAGGATACGCGAAGCCCGCGCCAATGCCAGAAGGCTGGCAACACTGAACACCATATCCAACGCCCTCAGTCAATACCTCGAGCCGGCCAAGGTCATTGAAACAGCTGTAGAAATGGTGGGGGAAGTTATGGAAGTCGAGGTCATCATGGTCTATACCATTGAGCCAAGGCAGAATGACATGATACTGACCGCCTATGAAGGTATCTCGCCGGAAAGCGCTTCGGAGCTCGATCATGTAAGGGTAGGGGAAGGGTTCAACGGGGAGGTCGCGGCCACGGGCGAAGTCATGCTTGTGCCCGATGCCTCGAGCGATCCGAGGCTGACTCGAGAAGCGATGATACGCAATAAAATACACCCCATGCTCATAGTGCCGATGAAATCCAAGGGAGAGGTGATAGGCACGCTTTGCGTGGGAATGCGGCGCCCGCGGATATTCCTCCCGGACGAGATCGATCTACTCAGTACTATAGCTGGTCAGATAGCCTCAGCCCTGACCAATGCCAAGCTGTACGCAGAGGCCAGGGAGGTCGCGGACCAGCTCTACAAGTCGGCCAGGGACTACAGAAACCTGTTTGAAAACGCCCATGACGCTATCTGGTTTCAGGACCTGTACGGTAAAATACTGGCCGGCAACAGGGCGACTCTGATGATCTCGGGCTACCCGCTCGACAAACTGATCGGCAGGAACGTCAAGGAGTTCATGGATGAGGGGATGCTCAAGCTGGGTCGGGAGGTGGGTAAGAAATTGCTAAACGGCGAACCTTTTAGCCAGCCCTACGAACAGCAGACGGTGACCAAGGATGGGATCAAGAGGACTTTGACCCTGACCACTATTCTGATGACCGTCGATGACAAGCCGGTGGGATTCCAGCATATTGCCAGGGATGTATCGGAAGAGAGGCGTATGCGGGATAACCTACGCTACTATTTAAACCAGATCACCCGGGCCCAGGAGGAAGAGAGAAAAAGGATATCGCGTGAGCTGCACGATGATACTGCGCAGGCCCTTTTCGCCATATCCAGGCAGATGGATAATTTTATCCGTGACAATGTTGGCCTGTCCCAGCAGCAGAGAATAGCCTTGCAGGATATTCGCCAGAGGATCGGCGTCAGTCTCCAGGGTATACGGAGGTTCAGCCAGGACCTGAGGCCCTCCATTATCGATGACCTGGGTTTGTTGCCAGCTGTTCAGTGGCTGATCAAACAGAAGGCGGAGGACAGCGGGATCGCCATTTCCTTGGGGATCAACGGCAAGGAGCAGAGGTTGTTGCCCGAGATGGAGCTGATCTTGTTCAGGATCATCCAGGAGGCTCTTAACAATATTGGCAAGCATGCTGCAGCGACGAAGGCGGAGGTCGATCTTCAATTTTCAGATTCGCAGCTCAAAGTTGCCATCAAGGATAATGGGAAAGGATTCGACCTGCCGGAGGCCGTCGGGGACCTGTCTAATAGCGGTAAGCTTGGATTGGTGGGCATGCACGAAAGGGTTTCTCTGCTGGGGGGAAAGCTTACCATCCAGTCCAAGCCCGGCCAGGGGACGGCTGTTGACCTGAGCATCCCTCTGGGCATTTGATCTGCCGCGTCAGGTCAGAGGTTATCCAGGTAGTCGGACACCTCGTCACGGGCCAGGATCTTTGTGGATTTGTCCTGTCGGAGGTCAATTGCTTCTGCAGGTAGATTGTTGAGGACAACCGCGATGGGCAGGCGGTTATCCAGTTTGCGTATCTTTTTAAGCTCCTCGATCTCCTCGTCGCTGGGGAAATACACCAGCACCGCCTTTGGTTCGCTCAGCAGGAAAGTGTGCATGAAGTCTTCGGATGCCTCGGTGGTGAATATTTTGTAGCCCTTGCTCTCGAGTCCGGCTATAACGCCGCGCTGATATTCGTTGTCCTTGCTGAAGATCAGCAGGGTCCTCAGCAGTACGTTCATCCTGGCTATGATATGGTCCAGCTTGGCCTCACCCTCCACGTTAAATTTTTTAACATAAGGGATGCCGTAATACATGATCTCAACGAGTTTACCGGTTTCCTTTAGCGTGGAGGCGCCCATGGCCACAATAGGCTTTGACTTATTCATGCACGCCTGCAGCACTTCCTCGATACCGCCCGGGAGGTCCACGTCTATGATGCAGGCGTCGATATCATACTGCGTGATCTGCTGCAAAGCTGATTCCCTGGACTCGGCGGGATAGAGGGCGTAATCCGAATCGAGCAGGGCGCGCCCCAGCATGCTCATGAATTTGGCATTGCTGTCGGCGATAACGATCTTGAAGCCCATATATTAAAAAAGCCTTGGATTTTCTACGGCTACTTTATACCACGTGATGGCAGAAAATCCAGTTTAAATTGTACCTTTTTAATTATAAATGGTTCAAGAATATATGATAAGGCAGGGGCGAGGTGGGGAGGCGGATTCATATTTAGTGCGGTTAAAAATTAGTGCTCATGTGTTAATATAATTATTCTATGACCGGGTATAGAATGAGCGGCAGGACCGCGATAGCTATTGTTATCGGCTTTCTCCTTTTTTATCCTGTCCTGGCGGCCTCCTGCAATACTTCGCCCTGCCTGGATAGCGCGCGCAGGCTCTATCCGGCGGTGGTAAAAATAGTGGCAGGGGATAAAATGGGATCAGGTGTAGTGGTCCATAAATCGGGTTACGTGCTGACCAGCAGGCATGTGGTAGGCGCCGAGAAAACGGCTGTCGTTACCTTGAGCAACGGGGTTGATTACACTGGCAGCGTGCTCGACACTGACCAGGAAAAGGACCTCGCCCTTATCCGCATCACAGGTGGAAAGGGGGAATTCGCCTGCGCCAATCTTGGCAGCTCGGTCGAATCGGACGGCCTACAGATCGGTGATGCCGTAGCAATCGCAGGCTATCCGGCATATGCGAATTCAACGTCGCCGGTTGTAACCGGGGGGATTCTATGTGCATTTCCAACCATTGAGGCGGTACGTTTCATTCAGGCCAGCGCTCAGGTGCATCCGGGCAGCAGCGGCGGGCCCATGATCAATTGCTTCGGCGAGGTAATAGGCGTGGTGAATGGCAGGTACACCAACATCGAAGCCGGCTGTAACACCTTTGCAACGGCGGTAGACGAGGCCGCCGGCCTGATGCTATTGGTAAATGGCTACGGCAGCTCAGCAGTAAGCCCTGCGGGAGCGCCGACCGTCCGGCAACCCATGCCTCCCCCTACTTGCCCTAATGTAGGTTGCACGGCGCCGGCGTTCACCTTATCAGAATTGGACGGCAGACAAGTTTCGATCGATTCTTTCAAAGGCAGGAAGGTACTGCTGGTTTTTACCGGCACTTCCTGCCCCGGCTGTTCACAGATAGTGCAATGTATCGGGCAGGTGTATGATACGTGGCCCCGGGAGCAGTTGGAAGTGCTGATTATCGTGAGCGGGGAAAGTGACGGTGCGATAGGAGAATGGACTGCGGCCAACGGAGTAAAGTGTAAGGTTTTATCGGACTCCACCGGACAGGTAGCAGACCTGTACAAGCCCGCCGGTTTGCCCGCGGCATACTTCATCAACAGATATGGCGTGATCAAGGTCAAGAGGATTGGTCCATGGGATAACTGCGCGGCGGGCATAGACGCGCTGCTCAGGCTCTATTAAGTGTTAACGTAAGTCAATACTTGACTTACCGGGGGGTTTGTTGTACTTTTACACCTGCAGCTAATACAAAGGCTGTTGCACCAACCAATAAATTATAGTTTAAGGAGGTAGACCCGGAAGTGTTAAAGAACAAGTCATTAGTCATCGTATCCATCCTGGTGCTCGTGCTGGCAGTAGTGGCCATGGCATGTGCGCCGGCAACCCCGCCCGCGACGCCGGAAACTCCGGCAGCCCCGCCCGCAACACCTGAAACTCCGGCAGCCCCGCCCGCAACGCCGGAAACTCCGGCAGCCCCGCCCGCAACGCCGGAAACTCCGGTAGCCCCCGCTCCAGAAATAGTGACGTCATTTGAAGCGGCGACTTATACTAATGTGGATCCCGCCTTCACGATCAAGTATCCCAAAACATGGGAAGCCGGTGAAGTCAAGCTGCCCGGCGGAGTCTTTTATGCCAAGGGCGGCGACGACCTGGTTTATGTAGCCGTACGCCCGGCAACCGATTTTACAGCGGCAGCAACCGAGTTTCTTTCCGACCTGATCAAGCTCAGCGGTGTAGCCTTAAGTCCCAATGTCGATTCCTCAAAGACTGTGACTTTCCTTGACGGCAAAACCCAGGGTAATGAAATCATGTTATCAGCTCTGTTCGGCTCCAAGAAGGCCACTGTCTATGGCGTTATCAAAGATGGGAAGGCCATCATGGTGATGTGCGGCACCTCTCCTAAGAACCTGGCCCTCTACAGTGAGATCGGAAAGAGCCTGACCCTGAAATAAGCAGGCTACAGGTTTATTTCGGCAAAACAGCTAAACGCAAGAGGCCTCTGCGCGTCACGCAGAGGCCTCTTGCTTCATCCCTTTAAAATTATGTTACAATTTGAATGCAGCACAGGTTGACCTGTGTTAATCAATGCGGAGGCTATAATGGGAGATCAGGGCGGCAATCCTGCGCTGAATGAATTCAGGAAAAGGTACCCTGAAAAATTCGCGGTAGAAAAAGAGGTCTTCAGCAAGATACACAAGGGCAGCCGAATTTTCATCGGCACAGCCTGCGCCGAACCACAGTACCTGGTCAATGCCCTGGTCAAGTACGTGGAATCAAACCCCAAGGCCTTTTTCGATGCGGAGGTTTTACAGGTTTGGACTCTCGGGGTGGCTGCCTACACACAGGAAAAATTCAAGTCAAATTTCAGGCACAACTCTTTTTTTATCGGCGACAACACGAGGGGGGCGGTTAACGAGGGTCTGGCGGATTACACGCCGATCTTTCTCTCCCAGGTGCCGCAACTTTTCCGACGTGGGGTTGTGCCGGTTGATGTGGCTTTAATCCAGACCTCGCTACCGGACCGCCACGGCTACCTCAGCCTCGGCATCAGCGTCGATATAGTAGCGGAGGCTGTGGAGCAAGCGCACCTGGTGATAGCCCAGGTGAACTCCAATATGCCTAGGGTGCAGGGTGACGGATTCCTGCACATAGAACAGGTGGATTACGTGCTGCCCTGCGATGAACCAGTTCTGGAGTTCGATCCACCTGTGGACGACGATATAGCCGCAAGGATAGGTAACTACATGTCGCGCCTGATACAGAACGGCGATACCATTCAAATCGGCTATGGCAGCAGGCTAAATGCCATCCTGAGGAGCCTGTCCAATAAAAAACACCTGGGCGTGCATACGGAACTAATGTCGGACGGCATCGTTGAACTAATTAAATCAGGGGTTATAGATAATTCAAGAAAGGGGCTCGATCACGGGAAGACCGTGGCAACCTTTTGTATGGGGAAAAAGTCTACCTACGATTTCATCGATGACAATCCCTCCATCGAGTTTCGCACGATTGATTATACTAACGACCCGCTGGTAATTGCCCGGCACGACAACATGGTGGCCATCAACAGCGCCCTCGAGATCGACCTCACCGGCCAGGCCACGGCGGAATCGATCGGCAAGACTTTCTACAGCGGTATTGGCGGGCAGGCTGACTTCATGCGGGGAGCGATCATGTCGAGAAATGGCAGGACCATACTCACCATACAGTCCACGGCCCAGGACGAGTCGGTCTCCAGGATAGTCCCATTCCTCAGCGAGGGATGCGGAGTGACCATGATAAGGGGCGATATCCATTACGTTGTTTCCGAGTATGGGATAGCCTACCTGCACGGCAGGAACATTCGTGAGCGCGCAATGGAATTGATCGCCATTGCCCACCCGAAATTCCGCCCGTGGCTGATCGAAGAGGCCAAGAAACTCAACCTGATATACAAAGATCAGGCCTTTGTACCGGGAAAGCGCGGGGAATACCCGGAATCACTGGAGACAGCCAGGACGACTAAATCCGGGCTGCAACTGCTTTTCAGGCCGGTCAAGATCAGTGACGAAACTCTTATCAAGGATTTCTTCTACTCGCTGTCGGACCAGAGCCTGTACCGCCGTTTCATCTCCAGCAGGAAGGACATGCCGCACGAGAGGCTGCAGGAATTCGTGATCATAGATTACACGCAGGAAATGGTCATCCTGGCCACCGGGGGGAAAGAGAACAACGAGGAGGTGGTGGGCATTGGTCAATATGGTATCGGGCAGGATATGCACAGCGCCGAGGTGGCATTCGCGGTGCGGGATAAAGACCAGAGGCAGGGCATCGGTACCGAGCTATTGAAATACCTTGTGTACCTCGGCAAGAGAAATGGTCTGCTGGCCTTTGTGGCAGAGGTGCTGTACGAGAATAAGCCCATGCTGACAGTATTCGAGAAGGCCGGTTTCAAGGTTACGAGCAGCGGTTCAGGCCTGTATTATCTAAGCCTGGATCTATGAATAAGGTATTTAATGATAAGCTAAGGAGGGCAGTTTTATGGATATATCATGGTGGCGCGACCTGGCGATTGTAGTCTGGGCTGGCATAGCCACGGTCGGCCTGGTATTCGTCTGCATCATTGTTTTTCTCCTGTACAGGAGGCTTGTACCCTTGATGAAGTCTGCCGATACGGTGCTGGAGTCTGCCGATACCGTTGTTAACAAGGTTGGAGACGTTGTCGATTACACCAAGCAAGAAGTGATCAGCCCTGTTGTGCAGCTTGGCAGCGCGGTGCAGGGTATAGCGCAGGGCATTACCCTGATAGTCGATCTTTTCAGGAAAAAGGAGGCTTAACATGAACAAGGATTCCGGGGCAGGTTTTTTCACGGGCCTTATGGTGGGGGCGCTGATAGGTGTGGTAGTGGGCTTTCTCTATGCGCCGCAAAGCGGCTCTGAGATTCGCAAGATCGTCAAAGAGAAAGCAGCTACTTTGAAGGAAGGCGCCTCTACAGCGGCCGGCAAGGTCAAAGAAGCGGCCCGTAGCCGCATAGCCAGTGAAGAGGAATAGAACATTTTTCCGGGCGATACCCTGTGAGTGCACTGGCACTACAGCTTGCGTGCTGCACATATGTTTCTGTGTCCGGGTGCGCAAAGACGATACACTCTCATTAGAGGAGGGAATGATTTGACGACGGAAAGCAGCCCGTTCAAACGGTACTGGCGTCCTGTACTTATACTTTTAGCCATAGCGCTGGTGCTCTGGCTGGCATGGGTATCCATGGCGGTGCTCATTCCCTTTCTCATAGGCATATTGCTGGCCTACCTGTTGCTGCCGCTGGTCCAGTGGATGGAACGCATTTTGCCGCCCCGCGGCAAGGCTGCCAAGGCCAGGCGGGTTATATCCATTATTATCGTGTTTGTCATTTTCACCGCAGTTCTGGTATTCTTCGCCGTTTATATCGGTTCTGCACTGGGGGCAGCTTCAACGGTGATGCTGGACAAGGCGCCGCAGTTCATGCAGCACGGGCTTGATCAGTTCAGCAACTGGCTCAAAGAATTTAAAGGCGGCCTGCCCCAGGCGATCGCTGACAGGTTTCAAGACTGGTTCTCACAACTGGGGCCCCGGGCCGCGAAGTTTTTGCAGGATTTTGTTGTGGGCAGTATGGCCGTTATCCCGGCGAGCATGCCGACCATACTTGGATTTTTCACTCTTCCTTTCTTCCTGTTCTTTGTACTGATGGATTATGAATCATTCCGCAAGTTTTTTTACGGCTCGATGCCCTCCAGCGCGGCGCGGCGCGCCGGAGACATCCTCAGCATAATAGGGAACGTCATGGGCCGTTATATCCGGTCCACTATTATATTGAGCATCATTGTCGGCGGCATGGTATTTATCGGCCTGACCATCCTGCGGGTAGAACACGCGCCGGCGCTGGCCGCGCTGACGGCTCTGACGCAATTTATCCCCATCATCGGCCCGGTCGTAGCGGGGTTGATACTTCTGATCATGGTGTTGGCCCTTCAGCCGCATCTGGTGATCTGGGCCTTGCTGGTATTTATAATTGCCCAGTTATTGCTTAATTCTATCTTCGTTAACTGGATACAGGGAAGATACATGCAGATGAACCCCGCTATCATTATGGTGCTGCTTGTTGTGGGTGGCTACGTTGCGGGGTTCTGGGGTATGATACTGGCGCTACCGGTAGGCGCGACCATATGGGAGATCATCAAGTACTTCCGTAGCGAGCAGATCAGCGAAAAGCTTGAAACCTGAGCAGAAACCTGAACTGAGCTTGACAGTCAAAATTCCATAATGTATCATTCCAGGTTGGTTGTGCCACGTCCGTGGACTGCTATCCTTTTGAGGTTTGTCAGTTAGGGCAGGCACATGGCTGGATGTTCTTTCATTATACATAATATGGGTTCGATCTAAAATACTATAGAAATTTATACAAGGAGGATTAGCAAAGCTAAGTATGGCAGACAAACCTGAGGAGAAAAAGGCGACAATCACCTCTATGTCGGTGGAGAACAGGAAGTTCCCGCCCTCCAAAGAATTCACCAAGAACGCTTACATCAAGAGCCTGGCGGAGTACAAGAAGATCTACAAGCGCTCCATAGACGACATGGAAGGCTTCTGGGCGGAACAGGCGGCCCAGATCGACTGGTACAAGAAATGGGACAAGGTACTTGTCAGCGATTTTAAAAACGGCAAGCACGAATGGTTCGTGGGCGGTAAGCTCAATGTTTCCTATAACTGCCTTGACAGGAACCTGACGACCTGGCGCAAGAACAAGGCAGCTATCATCTGGGAAGGAGACATCGGCGATTCCCGCACTTACACCTACGAGCAGCTCTGGTACGAGGTCAACAAAGCAGCCAATGTGCTAAAAAAGCATGGTATCAAGAAGGGCGACCGCGTTACAATTTATCTCCCCATGATACCGGAGTTGGCCATCGCCATGCTGGCTTGCACCAGGATCGGCGCTATCCACTGCATAGTATTCGGCGGATTTTCCGCTGATGCCCTCAAAGACAGGATTGTGGACAGTGAATCCACGTTGCTTATCACTGCAGACGGCTATTACCGTGCCGGTAAAGTTGTCAATAGCAAAGCCAATGCTGACCAGGCTTTGCAGTCTTGTCCGAAGTGCAAGAAGCAAATCGTCGTCAATCGTGCCAACAACAATGCCCCGATGACGGCCGGCCGTGATGTGGCCTGGAATGACGAGATGGCGCAGGACGATGTCAAGAAATTCTGCGAGCCCGAGAAAATGGATGCTGAGGATCCGCTGTTTATCCTTTACACAAGCGGCAGCACCGGCAAACCCAAGGGCGTTCTGCACACCACAGCAGGCTACCTGCTATACGTTATGACCACTTTTAAATGGATCTTCGATTATAAGGATGAAGATACTTACTGGTGTACTGCGGATATCGGCTGGGTCACCGGTCACAGCTACATCGTTTATGGCCCGCTGGCCCAGGGCGCTACCAGCGTCATGTTTGAAGGCGTGCCCAATTACCCCAAGCCGGACAGGTTCTGGGACATCATTGAGAAATACAAGATCAATATCCTTTATACCGCGCCCACCGCTCTCCGCGCTATTATGAAGGACGGCGACGATTGGGTAAAAAAACATGACCTCAGCTCACTCAGGTTGCTCGGCACGGTCGGCGAACCGATTAATCCCGAGGCCTGGATGTGGTATTACAACGTCATCGGCGGCGGCCGCTGCCCGATCGTAGATACCTGGTGGCAGACCGAGACCGGCGGTATACTCATCACACCGCTGCCCGGCGCCTGGCCGATCAAACCCGGTTCAGCCACCCTCCCGTTCCCCGGCGTTGCTTGCAAGGTTATCAGGGAGGACCGCACTCAGGCCGGAGTTAACGAAGGAGGCTCGCTTGTCATCGAGAAACCCTGGCCGGGCCTTATGCGCGGGGTTTATAATGATCCCGAGAGATTCAAGAACACCTACTTCATTCAGAATCCGGGCGTTTACACCACCGGTGACGGCGCCAGGGTTGACGAAGATGGGTACTTCTGGCTGATGGGCCGCATCGACGACGTCATTAACGTGTCAGGTCACAGGATCGGCACCGCGGAAGTCGAGAGTGCCCTGGTTTCCAACCCGAAAGTTGCCGAGGCCGCTGTAGTCGGCATGCCTCACGACATCAAAGGCCAGGGCATTTATGCCTATGTGACCTTGAAGTCGGGTGTAGAGAAATCGGATGAGCTCAAGAAAGAGCTTATCGCTCATCTCCGCAAGGAGATCGGCCCGATCGCTTCACCGGACAAGATCCAATGGGCTGACTTCCTGCCCAAGACCCGCAGCGGCAAGATCATGCGCAGGATCTTGACCAAGATCGCTGCCAACGATGTTTCCAACCTGGGCGACACTTCAACCCTGGCTGATCCCAGCGTCGTGGACGACCTGGTCAAAAACAGGGTCTAATAGAAATACTAAAACGGCGCTGCCCAAAAAGCAGCGCCGTTTTCTTACTACCGGATTCGGTTATTATTTAGGAGGTAAGTAAAGCATAATGGCTTCAGAAACAAAGTTATTCGGCATGCCAGAGGAAAAGGGGCGATGGATATTCGTGGTGCTTGGATTCATCATCAATCTTTGCCTTGGCAGTGTTTATGCATATAGTGTATTTAACGTCCCTGTCAGGAACCTGTTTAATATCGGAGCATTTGATAGCGGATTACCCTTTATGGTGTTCCTCGCCTTTTTCGCTGGTATTTTCCCGTTTAGCGGCAGGTTGCTGGAAAAAGTCGGCCCCAGGAAGTTGGGCGTTATCGGCGGCGTCATCGTGGGACTGGGATGGATACTATCCGGTATTCTGCCGGCGATGATACCAGGCATCTGGACGCTGATTATTACGTATGGAGTTATTGCAGGATCGGGCGTCGGCCTTGCCTACAGTGGCCCTATTCAGGTTGCTACCAGGTGGTTCCCCGATAAAAAAGGCCTGGCGGTAGGTTTAACTGTGGCCGGTTTTGGCGGATCGCCTTTCGTTAGCGCCTATGTGGCAAAAGCGCTCATTGATTCTGTAACCGTTTTACCCACATTCCTTTATCTTGGCATCGCATTCCTGATGTTAATAATCTTGCTGTCTATCCCTTTGAAGTTCCCTGCAGCGGGTTGGAAACCTGCCGGATGGACTCCCAAAGCAGGCGCTGCCGTTGCTTCTGCTGATTATGATAGTTCCCAAATGGCAAAGACATCCTCATTTTGGGGACTTTTTAGCTGCTTCGCCATAGGTTCACTGGCAGGCTTGATGGCCATAAGTATCTCCAGTCCCGTCGCAACGGGAATCATTAAACTGGACTCTGCAATTGCAGCAATTTTGGTTTCTGTGTTTGCCATATTCAACGGGGGTGGTAGACCGTTGTTCGGTTGGATAACGGACAGGATTACTCCGAGATATGCGGCAATCCTGTCTTTTGTAATTATTTTTCTGGCGTCAATCGGAATGATGTTTGCCGGTCCGGGTACCGCGGCCCTCTATATAATCTGTTTTGCAGCGTTCTGGCTGTGCCTGGGCGGTTGGCTGGCAATTGCGCCGACCTCTACGGCTACTTTCTTCGGGATCAAGTTCAATGCCAGGAATTATGGCATCATGCTGCTGGCCTACGGTATCGGCGCCATCCTGGCCAACTTCATTTCCGGTTTTGCCAACGACCTGTTCGGATCATACCTGAGGGCCTTTATTCCGGTCGGTGTGCTGGCCTTTGCAGGTATTTTCATTGCGTTCTTCCTGATGAAGCCTCCCAAGAAGATAAGTTAGCTACAGAATTCCTGTAGCTGTAGTCACAGGGGGCGGCAGGCTGTACAGCCTGCCGCCCTCATTTATGTATTTTTACGCACGTCATTCAGGTGCTAAAATTAGTCCCTGCGGTAAAAATATGTCTACTGATGCAATCGAGGTCAGAGGTGCGCGGGAGCATAACCTTAAGAATGTGGATGTCAGCATCCCGCGGGACAGACTGGTTGTCATTACCGGCGTTTCCGGCTCAGGCAAGAGCTCGCTGGCCTTCGACACCATCTATGCCGAGGGACAGCGGCGTTACATCGAGTCACTTTCCGCTTATGCAAGGCAGTTCCTGGGACGCATGGACAAACCGGATGTCGACTACATCGAGGGACTGAGCCCGGCAATATCCATCGACCAGAAGGGGCCGTCTCACAACCCGCGATCCATAGTGGGAACGGTGACTGAAGTGTACGACTACCTGCGCCTGTTATTTGCCCGGGTGGGCAGGCCCCATTGCCCGCAGTGCGGTAGGGAGATCGCCCGCCAGACGGTGCAGCAGATCGTGGATTCGGTGCTCGCGATTAAGCCGGATTCACGCATAATGGTGCTGGCGCCGCTGATCCGGGACAGGAAGGGTGAACATCTCCAGGTATTCGACGATTTAAAGAAAGCCGGGTTTGTACGTGTGAGGGTCGATGGGTATGTGCGCGACCTCTCCGAAGTTATCAAACTGGATAAGAATAAAAAACACACGGTGGAAGCCGTTGTAGACCGTATTATGACAGGCGATGAGAGCAACCGTGCGCGCATAGCCGATTCTGTTGAGACCGCGCTAAAACTGGGCGCGGGAGTTGTGTTGGTGTCCATCGCCGAAGGAGACGAGATGCTCTTCTCCGAGCATTTCGCCTGTGTTAATTGCGGGATCAGTATGGGGGAGATCGCGCCGCGGTCATTCAGCTTCAACAGTCCGCACGGCGCCTGCCCGGGCTGTACCGGCCTTGGTATCAAGCTCGAGATCGATCCTGACCTGGTCATCCCCAACAGGGAGCTGACCATTGCGGAAGGGGCTATCAGACCGTGGGCTACTTACTCGTGGTATATCAATCAACTCGAAGAGGTGGCGCGGCAGTACGATTTCTCGCTGCGCATTCCCGTGAAAAAGCTCAGCAAGGATCAGTTGAACCTGGTGCTGTACGGTGAACACCCGGATCGCCACCGGCGCCGTTATCGTTTCGGCAAGGTCCGTGAGTACGCGGTCGGTTTTGAAGGTGTTATACCAAACCTGCAGCGCCTGCACAGGGAGACGGAGTCCGAAAGCAGGCGGGTCGAGATCGAAAGGTACATGTCCGCATCCCCCTGCACGGTTTGCCGGGGTAGTAGGTTAAAGCCCGAATCGCTGGCGGTTAAGATCGACGGGAAAAATATTATGGATGTCACCTCCCTGTCGGCCATCGATGCGGGCGCATGGGTTCAGTCCATTGCGGGCAGCCGTGGCGGCAGGCCGGTTTTAACCGCTAACGAGCAAATGATCGCGCGGCAGATAATAAAGGAGATAAACGCACGGCTGGGTTTTCTCAGGGACATAGGCCTTGGATACCTTACTTTAGACAGGGCTTCTGCCACATTAAGCGGCGGTGAAACACAGAGGATCAGGCTGGCAACCATGATAGGAAGTGGATTGATGGGCGTGCTGTATATTTGCGATGAGCCGACCATAGGCCTGCATCCGGCCGATATACACCGTCTGATAAACACGCTCAAAAAGCTTCGTGACCTGGGCAACACGGTCATAAGCGTCGAGCATGACGAGGGCATGATGCGCGCGGCTGATTTCATCGTTGACCTGGGCCCGGGCGCAGGCGAACACGGCGGCCGTATCGTTGCTGCCGGCAGTATCCAGGATGTGATGAAGGCAGATGAGTCTGTGACCGGACAGTATTTGAGTGGCGCCCGGAATATATCCGTGCCGTCAGGCCGCAGAGAGGGGTCCGGCAAATACCTGGTCATCAGGAAGGCAGGGGAGAATAACCTGAAGGATATCGACGTTAAGATCCCGCTTGGTAAGCTGGTCTGCATCAGTGGTGTCTCGGGAAGCGGTAAGAGTACACTGATGAACGACATACTGTATAAAAAGCTGGCGCAGGTCTTTTACCAGGCAAGGGACAAGCCGGGAAAATGCGCCGGTATCACCGGGATTGAGAATATAGATAAGGTCATTAACATCGACCAGTCGCCTATCGGGCGTACACCGCGCAGCAACCCGGCCACATATACCGGCGCCTTCACTCCCATCAGGGAGCTTTTCTCCTCAGCGCCGGAAGCGCGTGTGCGAGGCTACGGGCCGGGACGTTTTTCCTTTAACGTACGCGGCGGACGCTGTGAAGCCTGCCAGGGTGATGGTTATATCCAGATAGAGATGCAGTTTTTACCCGATGTCACCGTCCCCTGCGAGGTATGTAAAGGCAGGCGATATAATCGGGAGGCGCTGGAGATACAGTTCAAGGGGAAGAACATAGCTGACGTGCTGGACATGACTATCGAGGAAGCTACGGCCTTCTTCGCCAATTTCCCCAAGGTCAAAAATAAGCTTGTTACATTACAGGATGTGGGACTGGGCTATATGCGGCTGGGACAACCCGCCCCCACACTTTCAGGCGGAGAAGCGCAGAGGGTTAAGCTGGCATCAGAGCTGGCTCGCAGGTCTACAGGCAGGACCCTCTATATACTCGATGAGCCGACCACCGGGTTGTCATTCGCAGATATCGATTGCCTGTTGAAGGTCATCCAGAGGCTGGTGGACTCCGGTAATACGGTGATTATTATAGAACACCATATGGACGTAATAAAAAATGCGGACTATATCATCGACCTGGGACCTGGGGCGGGAGACGAAGGTGGTTATCTCATAGCTTCAGGCACGCCTGAAGAGGTGGCCGTCACAGAGGGTTCCGCTACCGGACGCTATTTGAAAGACGTTCTGGCCGGGCACAGCTATGCCGTCAGCCGGCCGCTTTAGAATCTTCGGGATCACTTATAAGTAATCCCGCATCCATCCAGTGTTTTTATAAACGTCACAGGTTTAAGCAGTCGATTGGCTATTCAATCTCGATATCTTTGATGCTGAGCTCGGTACCGCCGGTGACCTGGATTTTAGTGCTGCCGCACGTGGGGCATACATACTCATATTCCTTTATGGAGAAATCCGAATTGCAATCGTTGCAGTGCCCGCTGACGGGCACCTCTTCAATGTTCAGGTAAGCGCCACTGGCCATAGTGTCTTTAGCTACCAGGCCAAAACAGAAGGTAAGCTGAAGGGGGACAATTCCGCGCAACTCACCGGCCACAAGGTTGATCCTGGTTATCTTCGATGCGCCTTCCTCGCCGGCCGCGCTGAGCGCGATATCCAGGATATTCTGGGCGATGCCCATCTCATGCATGTCCGGCCCCGCCGGATTTTTCCCGGTATCTGGCCGTCAGCCATGATACCCATTCATCCAGCCCCGTGCCGGTTGTACACGATATTTCGATGATGTCGATGGCCGGGTTTATCTTGCGGGCGTTAGCCCTGGCCACTTCCAGATTAAAGTTTGTGTACTGAAGCAGGTCGGTCTTGTTGATCAGCATCAGGGCCGACTCATGGAACATCAGGGGGTACTTAAGCGGTTTTTCGTCACCCTCGGGTACACTCAAGATCATTATCTTGAAATCTTCGCCCACAATGAATTCGGCTGGGCAAACCAGGTTCCCCACGTTCTCGATCACCAGTATATCTATCTTGTCCAGCTCCAGGTGGGGCAGCGCTGAAGATACCATATTGGCATCCAGATGGCATTCTGTCCCGGTAGTCAGTTGTATGGTGGGGATGTTGAACTTGCTGATGCGGTCGGCGTCCCGTGTCGTCTCGATATCGCCGACTATAACCCCCAGCCTGATTTTGCCCGCGAGCTTCTCCGCTGTTTTCTCAAGCAGCGACGTTTTTCCTGCCCCCGGTGAACTCATCAGGTTGAGCACCAGGTTACGGTTCTTTTTGAAGAGCTGCCTGTTCTCCTCGGCTATCCGGTCATTAGCCTGCAACACATCCTGCAAAACGTTAATTTTCATATAAGATACCTCTTAACTGCTATTGTTCCGGTAAGCGCTTCGGAGGTAAGTATACAATTTTAATTGTTTGTGTGCAAAGGAAATCGCAGTCAACGTGTTTGTAATAGCACGGCCTGTTTACTTATAATTAAGCACTATACAGCAGACGGCTATAGCAGGTGCTGTAATAGATAAATATTTTATATGGACCATACATGAATGAGAGTGCACAATTGATTATTCCTGAGCGTATAGCGGGATTAGGTGAGCTTGCCTATAACATGTGGTGGAGCTGGCATCCGGATGCCAGGAACCTGTTCAGAAGGCTGGACAGACTGCTCTGGAAAAACACCGGTCACAATCCCGTCAGGCTGTTGAAAGAGATACCTCATCATCAACTTGTGTCCTGCTCGGAGGATATGAATTACCTGGGCAGCTACGATGCTGTTATGGAAGCTTACCGGAAGAGCCTTTCCGATAATAATACATGGTTTAACACGCGTTATCCTGAATACGCCGATAAATTAATAGCCTACTTTTCACTGGAATTTGCCCTGCATAACTCGCTGCCTCTTTATGCCGGGGGGTTGGGGGTACTGGCCGGCGATTACTGCAAGGCGGCCAGTGATCTGGGCATACCGATGGTGGGAGTGGGTTTTATGTACCCCCAGGGCTATTTTCATCAGCAAATATCGCAGGATGGCTGGCAGACTGAGGTATATGACCAGATAAATTACGACAACGTGGCGGTTTCGCGGGTTTTAAACTCGGCTGGCAAAACGCTGACTGTTGCAGTGCCGCTGGACAATGTTTTTATCAATGTTGCTGCCTGGGTTCTGAACGCTGGCCGTGTCAAGCTGTATTTGCTGGATACAAATCTTGATGAAAATCCCCAGGCTTACCGTGGACTTACGGCCAGGCTGTATGGTGGTGACAGGGAACTGAGGTTGCTCCAGGAGCTGGTTATTGGGATCGGCGGGGTGCGCATATTGCGGGCATTGGGGCTGAAGCCCACAGTCTGGCATGCCAACGAGGGACACACTACGTTTATGCTGGTGGAGCGTTTGCGTGAGTTCATAGATTCGGGCATGACGCTGGATGGAGCGCTGAAAGCCGTGGCGGAGACGTCGGTGTTTACCACGCATACACCGCTGCCTGCCGGCAATGATACGTTCGCACCGGACATCATTAACAAGTATTTTCACAGCTACTGGGGCCAACTGGGCGTAACCCGCGAACAGTTTTTAGATTTGGGGATGAGCCAGCAGGACAGGACATCGTTCAATATGACAGTGCTCGGCCTCAAACTTGCGGGCTACCGCAACGCTGTAAGCAAATTGCACGGCGAGGTCTGCCGCAGGATGTGGCATGGCCTGTGGCCTGAAAAAACTGAATCAGAAGTGCCGATCATCTCGATAACCAACGGCGTGCACCTGCCGACATGGGCGTCCCCGCAGTTACAGGTTCTTTACAGGCAGTTCCTCGGGGATGACTGGGAGGAGCATCAGGTTGACCTGGGCAAATGGGATGGTATCAGGGATCTACCGGATGAGTTGATCTGGGCCATGCACCGGTGGCTCAAGCTGAAACTCAACAGCTCTATCCTGGACCGTGCCAGGAAAAGATGGTCTCACGACCGCGTCGCCGCCATCCAACCATTGGCTATGGGCGCATTGCTGGATGCCGAGGTACTGACCATCGGGTTCTCCAGACGCTTCACAGGGTATAAAAGGGCCGGCCTTATTTTTAAGGATGCAGACAGACTCAAGAGAATTGTAAATCGCGAAATGCAGCCGGTGCAGATTATCTTTGCGGGCAAGGCGCATCCCCAGGACGAAGATGGTAAAAGGCTGATACAGCAGGTCTATAATTATGCGAAGGATCCAGAATACGGTGGCAGGATAGCCTTCGTCGAAGACTACGATATGCATATGGCGAGGGATCTGGTGGCCGGCGTGGATGTTTGGTTGAACACGCCGCGGGTCTTGATGGAGGCCAGTGGTACCAGCGGCCAGAAAGCATCGGTGAACGGGGCAATCAATCTAAGCGTTCTGGACGGCTGGTGGTTTGAAGGGTATAACGGCGATAACGGCTGGGCTGTGGATGAGAGGAAAGTGGTCGATTCGGCGGATCGTGACGCCTCGACCGCTAATGCTATATACGAGTTACTGGAAGACCGGGTGATACCGCTTTATTACGATCGGGACATCGACGGCATCCCTCACGACTGGATAAAGATGATGAAAGAGAGCATCCGCTCAAATGCACCGCACTTCAATACATCGCGGATGGCGGGCGAATATGTCGAGCGATTTTACCTCAAAGCCCTGGAATATGCTTCAACCAATCATCTCGAATAAACTGAATGAATAACCTTGGATTGTCCCATCTACGTATTGTGCTAAGGTAAGAAATTCAGTAATCTATTAAGAGGAATGAAAAGGAAAATGAAGAAAATTGGTGTCCTGACATCCGGCGGAGATGCGCCCGGCATGAACGCTGCTATCAGGGCGGTGGTCCGCACTGCCATATTCCACGGGCTGGAGGTCATCGGCATCCGGCGCGGATACTCGGGTTTGATAGCAGGCGAGTTCCAGAAGTTCAATCAGAGATCGGTGGCCAACATTATTCAGAAAGGAGGAACTATCCTTGAGACCTCCCGCAGCAACGAGATGCTGAAAGTGGAGGGGCGCAGGAAGGCCATAGACGCTTTGCTGTCGCAGGAGATCGAGGGCTGCGTGATTATAGGCGGTGGCGGCTCATTCCATGCCGCCCAGGACATGGGTGAGGAAAGCGACATCGCCTTTATCGGCGTGCCCGGGAGCATCGACAACGATATCTGGGGCACGGATTACTCAATTGGATTTAACACGGCAGTAAATACTGCACTGGATGCCATAGACCGCATCAGGGACACTGCCAGCGCATTCGAAAGGATATTCTTTGTCGAGGTGATGGGAAGGAAATCCGGGTTCATCGCCCTTACTGTTGGGCTAGCAGGCGGGGCGGAGCATATCATCGTGCCGGAGATCCACATGGATATTGAGGACCTCTGCCAGAGCCTGAGGGAGAGTTTTAAACGTGGAAAAAGGAGCAGCATTATCGTCGTTGCCGAGGGCAACGCGGTGGACGACACTATTAATATCGAGAAGTATGTCCAGATGCGCTTAAAAGTTGAGACTCGGCTGTGCACACTGGGCCATATCCAGAGAGGAGGATCGCCCACGGCCGCAGACAGGATACTTGCCAGCTGCCTTGGCATAGCAGCTGTTGAGGGCCTGCTGGACGGGAAAAAGGGGCACGCCGTGGGGGAGGTCAAGGGCGAGATCGTCTACACGCCTTTTAGAGACACGTGGGAAAAGAAAAAGACCATCGATGAACGTTACCTTAAATATATCCCGGTGCTGTCACAGTAGTATATTTCGATCACAGGGGCCCTGCTGCGGGCTATGTCAATCGGGCAGCCAAATAAGGCAGGCAAACGGGAAAACCCGATCATATTTCTAATAGACTGAGGAGGTTTAGTCATGGAGATAGTTAAATGGTTCGAGGACCTCGGCAAGGCTGATGTCAATAAGGCCGGTGGGAAAGGGGCCAACCTTGGTGAGCTGGTAAAGGCCGGTCTCCCTGTGCCACCGGGATTTGTCGTGACTGCGCAGGCATATCTGCTATTTAACACAGAGAGCGGGCTTGCGCGGAAGATAGTACATGCCATGGAAGGGATCAATGTCGATGATACCGCTATGCTTCAGGCCAAGGCCAGGGAGGTGCAGGGGATGATAATAGGGACGGAGATGCCGGCCATTATCAAGAGTGAAATCTTAAAGGCGTATGATGAAATGGCCAGTAGGGGCTCGGTCAAAGCTCCGTTTGTAGCGGTCAGGTCATCGGCCACTATGGAAGATTCTGAGCAGGCTTCCTTTGCAGGTATGAATGCAACATTTTTGAATGTCCATGGCAGGGAAGACCTGATCCGGAAAGTGAAAGAATGCTGGGCTTCTCTGTATGGTGCAAGGGTAATATCTTACCGGGCCAAAAAAGAATTCTACGACGAGCCAGTTATAGCTGTGGTTGTGCAGAAAATGGTTAACTCAGACAAGGCTGGCGTTATGTTCACAGCTAACCCCAGAAACAACAATCTTAACAGCCTGGTGATTGAAGGTGCATTCGGACTTGGTGAGGTGGTGGTTGGGGGACTGGTATCGCCCGATTACTACGAGGTGGAAAAAAACGGCCTGAAGGTAAAGGACGCCAGGGTATCGCACAAAAACTTCAAGATTATACGTGACGAAAAAGGCAGCAATAAGAATGTTGACCTCTCGGAGAAAGAAGCTAACGAGCAGGTGCTTACAGACAAGGAAATTCAGCAAATCGCCGGGCTGGGAATGAAAATTGAGCAGCATTATGGTAGCCCGCAGGATACTGAATGGGCAATTGAAGGCAATAAAGTCTTCATGCTTCAGTCCAGGCCGATAACCACCCCTATTAGTTCTGTAAAGGTAGAATCGGAAAAACCAGAGGAGGAGAGCAAGGAATTGATCAGGGGACTCGGGGCCAGCCCGGGCCGCGGCAGTGGGGAGGTACGTGTGCTTGTCTCTCCGGATAAGGATAATGGATTCGAGAGCGGGGATGTGCTGGTCGCTACGATGACCACCCCTGATTGGGTGCCCCTTATGATGAAAGCGTCTGCTATAGTTACTGATGGCGGCGGCGTGACGTGCCACGCGGCCATCGTATCCCGTGAAATGGGCTTACCCTGTGTTGTGGGGACGAGAAATGCTACCAAGGTACTGCAGGACAAGATGCTCGTTACAGTGGATGGAACTCATGGCACCGTCTATGAAGGCAGATTGAAAGAAGACAAGAATGCTCAAGACAAGGGAACAGAAGTAATAGCTAAATCGGCCCCTATTGTCACTGCGACAAAGCTGTATGTCAATCTTGCTATGCCGCATGAAGCTGAGAGGATAGCCAAGGAGGATGTTGACGGCGTTGGACTACTGAGGGCCGAGTTTATGGTAATAGATGCCTGTGATGGCATACACCCGCGGCAATTGATTGAAGAGGGCAAGAGCAACCAATTTATCGATGCCATGGTAAGGAAACTACGAATATTCACCCGCGCGTTTTATCCCAGGCCGATTATTTACCGGGCTATCGATTTCCGCACCAATGAATTCCGTAACCTGAGGGGCGGGGACAAATACGAGAGCGTTGAGCAGAACCCTATGATAGGCTTCCGCGGCTGCTACAGGTATATACTGAACCCCGACCTTTTCGAGCTCGAGCTGAAGGTCATTCAAAAGGTGCGCGAGCTGGATAAGAATCTTCATCTCATGATCCCGTTTGTAAGGACACTGTGGGAGTTCAAACGCTGCAAGAAGATTATTGATGACAGCGGGCTGTTGAATGACGGGGAGATGCAGCTATGGATAATGGCAGAGGTTCCCTCAGTGGTCTACTGGCTCGAAGACTATGCCAGGGCAGGTATCCACGGCGTATCCATCGGGTCAAACGATCTCACACAGCTTGTACTGGGCGTAGACCGGGACAGCGAAATATGCGCCCCACTCTATGACGAAAGGGACAAGGCTGTGATGGAGGCTATAAAATCAATTGTTAAGACCTCCCGGAAGATGGGCATCACCTGTTCCATCTGCGGGCAGGCGCCCTCCAACTACCCTGACTTTGCAGAAAGGCTGGTAGAATGGGGCATTACATCTGTGTCAGTAAACTCGGATGTCATTGACAGGGCGAGGCACAACGTCGCGGCGGCCGAACATCGCATATTGCTCAAGGCGGCCTTAAAGATGAATGCCGGCCAGGAATAGTATAATAGTATAAGCGGCAATAATTGCGGGATAACTGCTATTTTGTGCAGCGGTTATCCTGCTTTTATTATTTTTGCATATGAATAATATTCGCAATTTCAGCATAATCGCCCACATAGATCACGGCAAGTCCACGCTGGCCGATCGCATCCTCGAGATGACGGGCCTGGTCAGGAAGACAAGCATGGAACAGATGTTGGACAGCATGGATCTTGAGAGGGAGAGGGGCATCACTATCAAGGCCAAATCGGTCCGGATTCCCTATATGTCGGCAAATGGGAACGAGTACATATTAAACCTCATAGATACACCCGGCCATGTCGATTTCAATTACGAGGTATCACGCAGCCTGAAAGCATGCGAGGGGGCCGTCCTGCTGGTGGACGCGACACAGGGAGTGGAAGCCCAGACCATCGCCAATGCCAACCTGGCCCTCGATGCCGGTTTGAAGATCATCCCCGTGATAAACAAGATTGACCTGCACAATGCCATGATTGACGACTGCAGCCTGCAGCTCTATACCATGCTGGGACTTGGCATCGAAGATATACTCCACGTATCGGCCAAAGATGGGCGCGGGGTAGCCGAGCTGCTTGAGGCCATCGTGGAGCGGATACCTCCCCCCTCAGGAAGCGTATCCGATCCCTTGAAGTGCCTTATCTTCGACTCGTTTTTCGATCCCTATCGTGGAGTCATACCGCACCTGCGCGTTTTCTCAGGGCGCCTCTCGTCCGGCGATAAAATCATGCTCAAATCCTCCGACAAGGAATTTGAGATAGAGGAGGTGGGATATTTCAGCCTGGGGCTGGTACGGTCTGAAAACCTGCATGCCGGAGACGTAGGGTATGCGGTGGCGCTCATCAGGAATGCTGGTGAGATTCACGTGGGTGATACTATAGTGGCCGCCGACCATCCGGAAGTGACCGCGGTGCCGGGCTTCAGGTTGTCCCAGCCGATGGTGTACTGCGGGGTTTATCCCATCATAACCAGCGATTATGCCAAGCTGGGGGCCGCCCTCGAGAAATTCAAGCTCAACGACTCGTCAGTAGTTTTTGAAAAAGAGAATTCAGCCGCGCTGGGGTATGGGTACCGCATGGGGTTCCTGGGGATGCTGCATATGGAGATAGCGCTCGAGAGGTTAAAGCGTGAATATGAACAGGATATCATAGCCACCATGCCCTCCGTTATCTACCGGGTCATTCGCAAGGACGGTGAAGTCCTCATGCTCGATAATCCCTCCAAGTTCCCCCCGGAGGGGGAGATAGACCACATCGAAGAACCCGTTATCAGGATCAGGATTATCGTGCCGTCGGATTACGTGGGGCCTTGCATGGAGCTATCCGATGCCAAGCGCGGCGTATTGATAGGTATAGAGCACCCCGATGACCGGCGCTCCATCCTGGTGTACGACCTGCCGCTGGCCGAGATGATCACAGATTTTTATGACAGGCTCAAGAGCGTCAGCCGCGGCTATGCCAGCATGGATTACGAGATGAACGGTTTCCGGGCCGGCGACCTGGTGAAGGTGGATATACTGGTCAACAACGGGTCGGTGGACGCCCTTTCATATATTGCGCCCAGGGAGGGCGCAGCCGTGAGGGGCAGGGCGCTCATACATAAATTGAGCAAGACCATACCCAAGCACCTCTTTAAGATTCCCCTGCAGGCAGCCATCGGTGCGCAGGTTATAGCCAGGGAGGACATCTTCCCCCGGCGCAAAGATGTGCTGGCCAAGTGCTACGGCGGCGATATAACACGAAAAAGGAAGCTGCTGGAAAAACAGAAAGAAGGCAAGAAAAAGATGAAGATGGTCGGTTTTGTGGAAGTTCCGCAGGAGGCGTTCCTGTCGCTTATGAAGATAGAGGATTAGTCTGCTGCCATGCGCGGGCTCTATATTCACATACCTTTCTGCATCAGTAAATGCTTTTACTGCGATTTCTACTCTATAACTGCTGTGCCTGAACTGATGGACAGGTATATCGATGCATTGCTTACCGAAGCCGACAGCTATATGGGACTGAGCTTCACCACGCTTTATATCGGGGGAGGCACGCCCAGCCTTTTAGGGTCAGCCAGACTGGCGAAGCTTGTCGAAGGCCTTTCGCGGAGATTTGAACTTGAGGATTTGCAGGAGGCGACCATCGAAGTCAACCCGGAGTCCGCCGGCGGGGATTTCCTGGCAAATGCATGTGATTTGGGTATTAATCGCCTCTCCATCGGGGCGCAATCTTTAAATCCGGAAGAATTAAGGAAAGCCGGACGGGCACACGATAGGCGGCAGGTACTGGAGACTATTGATATCGCATTACACAGCGGTTTTCATAACACATCGGTTGATGTCATGATTGGCTTGCCCGGACAGACTACGCAGAGCCTTTGCAATACGCTGAATATATTGATCGCCGCGGGGATTAACCATATCTCGGCCTACTGTCTTTCCATAGAAGAGGGTACTGCTTTTTTCAGATGTCCTCCCCCGGATTTACCGGGCGAAGATGACCAGGCCTGCCTTTTCCAATCGGCTGTGGATATTCTGGCGGCGCACGGCTTCGCGCATTACGAGATTTCCAATTTTGCCCTGCCGGGCAGCGAATGCCTGCACAATCTCAATTACTGGAGAGGAGGTGAATATCTTGGACTGGGCGCCGCTGCAGCGTCGCACACCGGGGGTGAACGTTTCAGGAATGCCGCTTGCCTGGAACGGTATCTTGAAGATCCGTCATCTATCAGGGAAGCGGTGGAGAGGCTGGATGAGGGGCGCAAGGCTGGGGAGGAGGCCATGCTGCGCCTGCGCCTGCTTGCAGAAGGGCTGGATATAAAGGAAATGGCCGGCAGATACGGGCCGGATGCCCTTAAAAGTCTGGAAGCCAGGCTGGATCAACTGGTCAGCCGGCGGATGCTGGTCAGGGATGGAGATGTTTTCCGGTTGCCAGCTGGAAGTGCACTGACGTCGAACAGCGTTTTTATCGATGTCATCGGTTAATGTGGGGGAGAGGCGGTCGAAAATTACCAGATGCCCGGTACAAGGGCATTGCGTCCGGCCGGGTAATCGGGGAAGTGATCATGGTACCAGGCGTGGTGCGACCTGGCGCGCGGCGCGAGGTTGGCCACAGTCCAAAGGGCAAAGCTCAGACCGGCCAGAGACCATGTGGCCAGCGCCCATCCGGTCCAGATCATGATCTCGCCGAAATAGTTGGGACAGGATATCAGGTTATATAGGCCGCCCCGCGGGATTTCATAGCCGGTCTCACCGGGTTTACGCAGTTCAGCCAGGATGTAATCGGCATGTCTGTTTATCACGAAGCCCGCGATGAAAAGTGCGGCGCCCACGATAAATCTCGGGTCGAACAACCAGCGGTCGGGGTAACCGCCCGACAACGTGAATACATAGTAGCCGTTCAGCCAGGCATTCATCAGGTTAAAGAAAATACCTGAAAGCGCGATGGAAAGCGGCATCTTATCGTGCGAGCTCTTAAGGCTGAAAGGATAGATAAAGGCACGGTGGATATAGTGGGCCTCCCACATCAGCAGGAAGATAACGGAGGGAATTGAAAGCGGCGCTTTTCCCAGTACAAAACACAGGGCGAATATGATGGGTGAGCAGGCTTCCATGATGACCCAGCCAAGCTTGCTGTCCAGGGCAGGTCCCCATCCGCCCTTGATATGGCGCCCGTAGGGCGCGGCGATGAAGAAAAGGCTGGTAAAAATAAGGGGAGATAGCACCAGCCAGGCGATTAAAATTATATTGTAAATGGCATCTGAGGTCATATTATTACCTCTATTGACGCCCTTTACTTTTTATGAAACCGCTGTCCGTAAACCACCTGATGGTATCGGCCAGGGTTTCACTGACAGGCCTCGGTTTATATCCCAGTTCCCGTGTAGCTTTAGCGTGGCTGATATTGCGGTTGCCGGCGAGCGCCCTTAAAGAAACGCTGGTGAAAATAGGCCTGGCGCCCGCCCATTGCGATACCGTCGTCACGACGGGGGCACAGGCCCTGGCTAGCGGTAACGGGCAAACCAGCGCAGGGGTCCTCCGGCCCGTTATCTGTGAAACGATGGCAGCCGTCTCACGTATAGACAACCATGTGCCGGAAAGCAGGTAATTCGCTCCTGGCGGCGCTGCCTGCTCGGCCTTTATTGCGCCCTCGGCCACGTCCCTGGCGTCCACCCAGTCGAAACCGCCTTCCAGCAGCGCGGGGATTCTACCCTCGGTCATCATGATCAAAGCCTGCCCGAAATGCGACGGCTTGTAATCGTAAGGGCCGATAACACCGGTAGGGTTGATTATTATCGCGTTGATCCCCTCCCCGGCGGCCTGGCGCACCAGCCTTTCGCCGGCAGCCTTGGAAAAGTCGTATGGCGCGGACCCGAGCGACTCGACCAGGGGCCGGGTCTCATCGATAGGTATATCAAGCGGTTCGTTGCAGAGGGAGTGGATAGAGCTGAAATGCACCAGCCGCTTCACGTTATTGCGTCGGCATGCCTCTATCATGTTGCGGGTGCCCTCGACGTTCACTGATGTGCAGCGGTCGCTGTCAGTCATCAGCAGGGATATGTAAGCTGCCAGGTGGTATACGACCTCAGCGCCTTCCAGTGCCCTGTCCAGCGAATGTGCGTCATTGACATCGCCGTTGCGCCGCTCAATTTTCAGACCTTCCAGGCCGAGCGTGCTGTTATGCGCTATGATACGAACGTCCCTGCCGCTGGCGATCAGGGCGCGGACAAGGTTGACGCCGATATGGCCTGATGCTCCTGTTACAGCAGTAATCATGACTGCGTTGTCGAACCGTTTAAAAATAAACTGCAGCAAGTTTAAATAGGCGGCAGCGCCATGTCAAATACAGGTATGCGGACGATATAGCATATACGAACAGGTACTTTGATAAAGCTGTCTCATATTGCTATTATAAGTGCCATGTCTAAAACAAGTTCAGTTACGCTGGATGAGCTATTCCACCCGCGTAGCGTGGCCATAGTTGGGGCATCTCCCGAAAATCACATGTCGTTTGCAGCCTGGGCTGTGGGCTCGTTGAAGGACGCCGGTTTTCCTGCTGTCTATCCTGTTAACCCAAGGCACAGTGAGGCCTATGGTCTGATCTGCTACCCGTCGGTTTCGGCCATACCCGGCCCGGTGGACCATGTTATCGTATGCATACCGGCCGAGAGATCGATGGACGTCCTCGACGATTGCGCAAGGAAGGGAGTCATGTCGGTGCACTTCTTCACTGCAGGGTTCAGCGAGAGCGGCGAGCAGAGCCGCGTCGAGCTGGAGCGGGCCATGCTGCAGAAGGCGCGCGACGGCGGGTTTCGTATTATCGGCCCTAACTGCACGGGCCTTTTTGTGCCCGAAGCCAGGTTGACCACATCCACCCGCATGCCCATGCAACCGGGGGATATCGCCTTTATGTCGCAGAGCGGGGGGCATTCCCAGGACATGCCCCTTCACGCCGGACCCAGGGGATTGCGGTTCAGCAAAGTCATCAGCTACGGCAATGCGCTGGATATCGGGGAATGTGAATTGCTGGAATATTTCACCAACGATACTGAGACAAGGATCATAGCCGCCTACATCGAGGGTGTAAGGGAGGGCAGCCGTTTCCGGAGTGTGCTTGAGAGGGCGGCCGCTGTAAAGCCGGTAGTGATATACAAGGGCGGTGTCACGGAGGCCGGGCTGAGGACGGCGATGAGCCACACGGCCAGCATGACCTCATCAGTAAGAGTCTTCCAGGCGCTCGTTCGTCAGGCCAACGCCATACAGGTCGGTGATATACAGGAGATGATTGACGTCCTGGTTGCCCTGAGCTATGCCCGTCCTTATCCGCGCGGCAAAGGCATTGCCGTTGTGGGTGTAGGGGGTGGGCCGAGCGTTGAAGCCGGGGACCACATGGAGGAGGCAGGGCTCGAGTTGAGTGCGCTGACACCTGACGTGCAGGCGCAGCTTAAGGATTTATTGCCCGATGCAGGCGCCATCTTCACCAATCCGCTGGATGCCACTAACCTCATGTACCCGGACGTGATCTACAAAACGTTGAAGGTGATTGGCGGTTCGCCGCGTATTGATATGATCATGTACCACATGGGTTTCCACCCGGCGACCCGCTGGGGTGAGGGCATTTACTCCAGCGAATTCTTCCTCAAACCGGCCGCCGAGGCTTTACATAAAGCCCATGAAGAGATAAACAAGCCGGTTTTACTGGCGCTGGGCCCGGCCCCGGACATGGTGGGGATGGAGGAGATGCTCAAGGTGCAGGCATCCTTCATTGGGGAGGGGTTGCCGGTCTTCCGTTCCATTGAAAAGGCGGCGCTGGCCATGGCAAGGGTTGAGGCTTGGCGGAGGAGACTATCCCCGGCATAATTATTGGTGTAGGATAGAATAATGCAACCTCAAGACCAAATGGGCGGGCCGTTTACCTGGCAGCTTGAAGACTTCGGCAAGCGTATTAAGCTGCTTGAGGAGACGCTCGAACAGCTTAAAACACTGGATGTAACTCTACGCGAAATACAATTCATCGTATACAGCTACGTGGAAAAAATAAAGGAAGGTGTCGTGCTCATGCAGGATGAGATCGTGGTATGGGCCAACAAAGCGGCCTGCGATATATTAGGATATAAATTTGATGAAGTGGTAAATAAATCCATCCTGGATATGGTCCATCCCAGGTACCGCGACCAGCTCTCGGCCCGCTACGCCATGGTGCAGGCGGGGGGTGAGATAACCGACGTTGTTATATGGCCATTCATAAGCAAGACCCGCGAGATCAAGCACATCAGGCCCTTCAGCTCGCGCGTCATGTACCTGGGACAGCCGGCCATCATGGCATTTTTCAGTGATGTAACCGAGGAAAAAAAGATCCAGGAAGAACTGTTAATGAAGGCAGAGATGCTTGAGCTTGTTGGTGATTTGGTCTACATGCTCGATATGAAGGGGGATATTAAATATGTCAATAAAGCTATGTGCGAGTCGCTGGGCTATACGCTGGATGAGATCATAGGGCGGAATATTCTTGATTTTCAAACCGAAGAAGACAAGAAAAGGGTCAAAATCCGCTTGAGATTGGCTACATCTAAAAGACAGGGAAAGTATAAGACAGAATATGTGAGCAAAGACGGCACCGGTATTCCGGTATCCGTGTATGGAAAGGTTATTAATCTTGGCGGCAAGGAATATATTCTCGGTGTAGGCAGGCTGATCGTGCCTGCTGATAGACCGATATAAATGCTACGAAACTAGTGCACATGTGGACACAAGCGGCCCAAGCCTGTTGACTTTCTGCGGCCATTAAAAGAAACTCGTCAGTGTAAGGAACGTACACATCTAGGGACTTTGCGAAGTGAAATGTAAACTTACTCACCCTTTGTGGACCCACCTGCCGGCACTGCTGATAATTCTGGCGGCGGCAGTTTTTACGGTGAAGGCCATGCCCCTGCCCGACCCTGCCCCCGTGCATTTCGATCTCAGCGGGCAGCCCAATGCCTATGGGACTCCCTGGACCGGTTCCGCGCTTCTGCTCGGGCTCTCCTCAGGTTTTCTCATCCTTTCAGCCTGGCTTGACGAGCTGTGGGCGCGCCAGGAAAAGAAGAAGACCTTTAACTGGATGTCGCTCTTCGACGAGTTCGCCATCGGCAGCATGTGTGGTGTGCAGGTCGCCTATATCAACACGCTGGCATCGCCGCAGCCGGTTTTTCCCTTTCCCTGGGTTGCGATGGTCACGGCCTGCGGCCTGGGGACCGGCCTTGCCGTTGCACTGGAAATCTTGCGTCCGTACCGGCATTATGAGAGGAAGTTAATTGTTGAGGATACCGGCCAGATCTCCGACGAGATAACCAGGATAATTAAGTCGGGTCAACCCCTGGCGTACCGGGAGTCGCAGAACCCGCCATATGCAGGAGCGCTGGCTGTGATAGTGCCGCTGATTTTAGTGGTTGCAGCGATCTTCACCTGGGCAGCGCTTGCGTGGCTGTCCGTCATACTGGTTGTAATCGCGCTGGGTATGATAAGCGCCTACGGTGGTTTTCGCACACAGGTTACGCGGGATTTCATTACGGTCAGGATCGGCGTACTGGGCATAAAGTTGCTGCAGCTTAAAACGTCGGACATAGCCGCAGTGGAAGTGCATTCTTTTTCGCCCCTGCGCGACTTCGGGGGATACGGAATACGCTTTAACCGGGAGATGCAGGCCTACTACCTGCAGGGAGACCGCGGCGTCAAGATCACAGCCAGCGATGGAAAGAAATACCTGATAGGCTCCGACCACCCGGAACACCTGGCCGCGGTCATAGACCTGGTCAGGGCGTGATCTCAGCCGGCGACTGCGTTAAACGAAGTAGCGCGGGATCATGTAGCGGAGTTGCCGTAAGATGTTTCCGAAAAAGCCGGTTCGTTTCTTCTTCTTCTTCTTATCCATTACTTTCACCTGCATTACTTCTCGTACTTTTCGATCAGGTCAGCCGCATTCATGGCCGACGCGGTTACCACCGGTACGCCGCCGCCCGGGTGAGTGGATGCGCCCACCAGGTAAAGCCCCTTAATGGACTTGGACCTGGCTGCAGGGCGGAAGCAGATCGAGTGGGGCACATCCTGTCTCAGCGCATAGATGGCCCCCTCCGGTGAGAGCAGCCTTTTTTCGAAATCCGCCGGGGTTGAGAACTCCGCCACGCGGACATGTTCCTCAAGGCCCGGGACGTACTTCTCAGAATAATACCTGATGATCTTTTGCATGAGCCCTTTCTTCTCCGCCTCCCAGGTGGCGCCGTCCAGCTTATAGGGTCCCGGCCCCATGGTCAGGATTATGATGTTGTGTCCTTTGGGCGCCAGGCCGGGGTCGGAGCGTGTGGTGCAACTGATGATGCCCCACTGCTGCGCCGGGTAATGTCCCTGCTCATACTCGTCCCACCAGTACTTGTTCATCTCCTCCATGGGGATGGTGGCCAGCGTATGGTGAGATTTCAGCGGCGGATCGTAATCCACGCCCAGGTAGATGGTCGGTGTCGACATCGAGTACTCGTAGCTTTTTACGCCTGTGCGGACCATGGAGGGCAGGTGTTCTTCGCCGATCAGTTCAAGATACAATTTCTTGGCGTTGATATCGGATATCACCAGGTCGGCCGTGATCTCGCTGCCGTCGGCCAGTATGACGCCCAGGGCCCGGCGGTCCTTCACCATGACCTTTTTGACCAGTGTATTGAACCTGGTTGTCATGCCGAGCTTCTCCCCCACACGATGGAAGGCGGCAGGTATGGCCACCATGCCGCCTTTGCTGTAATAAATGCCCTCATGTTCCGAATAGGGTATCACCGCATACAGGCCTGGCAATATGTCGGGCGGCAGTCCCGCGTAAAAGCACTGGTATGACAGCGATTCGCGGATTTTTTCACTCTTGAAGAACTTCTTGAGCACGCTCTGGTAGCTGCCGTTGAAGAGCGGCATGTACTTGAGCATCGTGGGAGTCTGCTGAAACATGCGGACGACATCGCCCAGCGTATTGGCCGGCTTGATGAAAAATCCCTCGACCGCCGCGTCGTTGAACTCCTTCATGTATTTGCAGAAGGCGTACCAGCCTTTGACATCCTCCGGGGCGATCTTGGCGATCTCCTGCGCTGATCCCTCGATGGACTTAGGGTAGTCTATCCTCGTGCCGTCCTTCAGTATCACGGAAAAAATGAGGTGAGGCGGTATCAGTTCAACCTCCTGGGCAAGTGTCGTGCCCAGCCTCTGGAAGCACCAGTCCATGACCTGCACATCTTCGATAAGGGAAGCGCCCAGGTCGAAATGGTACCCTTCTCTTTCGAAGGTAGAGCAGCATCCCCCCACCCTATCGCTCTGCTCAAGCAGCAGGACCTTGCGTCCCTGTTTTGCCATCAGTCCGGCGACAGCCAGCCCGCCGATGCCGGCCCCTATCACGATTACGTTATAGTCAGACATGCGCCACCTCCCTACGCTTAAGTTACATTAATTGACCAGTCAATCCATAATAATAGTATCATAAGTGTACAATAAAAAGCACCTTGTGACTATTCTTAATGAAAGAGTGCAATTCCCGATGCTGAAAACAGGCCAGCAAAGTGGAAATCTGGGAGGTTCTATTTATCGTACAGTATGGTGGGCCATTCTGGACAGTTCCCGAACTCCTGTTTGAGAGTAAAAAGCTAATTCCAGCGCTGCAACAATTACTCATAGCATCTCAAACTTAGCCAAATGTCAGCGAAGAGTAATGGTATTGGCATTACAGTCGACTGTATAGGTTATGCCATCCCAGCTTCTATTTTGACTAATATACTAAGTATTTCTATAATTTAACTATTAGGAATTATTACTAATAATACGAGAAGGAAGATGAGGCAGCGGATCGCCATCTTGGAGGTGCTGGAAGGGGTTAGGACACATCCTCCTGCAGACTGGATTTATAATGAAGTCCAAAAAAATACCACATATAAGCAAGGGGACGGTATACCGTAATTTAATGGTGTTAGAGGAAGAAGGGGCAGTAATTGAGTTGAACGTGGACGGAACGGTCGGGAGATATGAGATCAGACAGGACAATCACTACCATTTCATATGTAATCAATGCGGACGGATTTTTGATCTGAATGAGCCGATAGAAACTAAATTAAATGTGAAGTTTGCAGAGAAAACGGGCTTCAAGATCACACACCACCAACTGGAATTTCGTGGTCTATGTAAAGATTGCCAACGGGGCATAAAGCACTGATATTGACTAAAGACATGAAAATTAATGAAGGAGGTATTAATAAGTGAAACTGCCTGAATACATATCGAAAGCTGAGGTCAAACGGGTATGCAAAGAGCTCGGAATAAGGGATTGGTCAACACTCAAGAATATTAATGTTACAACAAAAGAAGCTACTACGATTTTGAAAGTAGTGAATGTGAAGAAGATGCCAGTCCCTATTGAGGTTTTCAAGCAGGGCATTGAAGTTGAACTTGAGCATGGTATTAGATTTGAAGATGCGAACGTAACTAACAACCATCCAATATTGACCGGCAAGATAGTACTCGCTCATCTTAAGGAAACAATGGATTATTACGATAGGCTTGAGGTAGCGGAAATAGAGGGTGATCTTCTCAAAGCAGTTCTTGCGAAAAATTTAAAGAAAATCGAAGAAAAATATAAGAAGCTTATCACGGCAGAAAACATGTTGAATAAAGCAGTTGCGGCACAAATAAAATGATTTTTGTAGTAGGAGGATGGAATGGAAAAGAAGAAGCAAAACAAGCCGAAGACCGCTCACACAACCAAAGGAGCAAACACTATGAATGAAGATAGTAACTGCCCGGTAACGGGCGGAGCAAACAAACAAGCAACCGGCAGAGGCACATCGAACCGGGACTGGTGGCCGAACCAGCTGAATCTTGATATGTTGCACCAGCGTTCTTCCAAGTCCAATCCGATGGGCGAGGGTTTCAACTACGCTAAAGAGTTCAAGAGTCTGGACCTGGCGGCTGTAAAGAAGGACCTGCGTGAACTGATGATCAAGTCACAGGACTGGTGGCCGGCGGACTTCGGCCACTACGGACCTTTGTTCATCCGTATGGCGTGGCACAGCGCCGGCACCTACCGCATTGGCGACGGCCGCGGCGGCGCAGGCAATGGCAGCCAGCGCTTTGCGCCCCTCAACAGCTGGCCCGACAATGTGAACCTCGACAAGGCGCGCCGACTACTCTGGCCGATCAAGCAGAAATACGGCCGGAAGATTTCCTGGGCCGACCTGATGATCCTCACCGGCAACGTCGCCCTGGAATCGATGGGGTTCAAGACCTTCGGTTTCGCCGGAGGGCGTGAGGACATCTGGGAACCGGAAAAGGACATCTACTGGGGCTCCGAGGACAAATGGCTGGGTGACAAGCGCTACGCCGGCGACCGGGATCTCGAGAATCCGCTCGCTGCCGTGCAGATGGGCCTGATCTACGTTAACCCGGAAGGCCCGAACGGCAACCCGGACCCGATCGCTGCAGCCAAGGATATCCGCGAGGTCTTCGCTCGCATGGCGATGAACGACGAGGAGACCGTGGCCCTAATCGCGGGCGGCCATGCGTTTGGCAAGACCCACGGCGCCGGTGACGCGAAACATGTTGGGCCTGAGCCTGAAGCTGCCAGCATCGAGGAGCAGGGCCTGGGCTGGAAGAGCAGCTTCGGCGCCGGCAAAGGCGGCGACACGATCAGTAGTGGCCTGGAGGTCACCTGGACCAACACGCCGACAAAGTGGAGCAACAACTTCTTCAGGATCCTGTTCGGCTTTGAATGGGAACTGACGAAGAGCCCGGCCGGTGCGCACCAGTGGAAGCCGAAGGGTGGCGCGGGCGCAGGTACGGTGCCGGATGCACACGATCCGTCCAAGCGTCAAGCGCCAGCCATGCTAACCACTGACCTTTCCTTGAGGTTCGACCCTGTCTATGAAAAGATTTCAAGGCGCTTCTTCGAGAATCCGGATCAGCTTGCAGATGCCTTCGCCCGGGCCTGGTTCAAGCTGACGCACCGCGACATGGGCCCGCGCACGCGCTATCTCGGCCCGGAGGTTCCTGCTGAAGAGCTCATCTGGCAAGACCCCATCCCCGCGGTAAATCACAAGTTAATCGATGAGCAGGAAATCGCCTCCCTCAAGGGCAAGATCCTGGCTTCTGGCCTGTCAGTGTCGGAACTGGTTTCGACCGCCTGGGCGTCGGCATCGACTTTCCGTGGCTCTGACAAGCGCGGCGGTGCGAATGGCGCCCGCATTCGTCTCGCGCCGCAGAAGGATTGGGAAGTCAACCAGCCTGCCCAGCTGGCGAAGGTGCTCAAGACCTTGGAGGGCATCGAGAGCGCGTTCAACAGCGCGCAGTCAGGCGGCAAGAAGGTCTCGCTCGCCGACCTGATTGTGCTGGCCGGTTGTGCAGGCATCGAGCAGGCTGCTAAGAATGCTGGTCACGATGTAACGGTTCCCTTCACGCCGGGGCGCATGGACGCCTCGCAGGAGCAAACCGATGCGGCCTCCTTTGCCGTGCTCGAGCCGAAGGCGGATGGCTTCCGCAACTACCAAAAAACCCGCTATACCGTATCAGCCGAGGAGTTACTGGTCGACACGGCGCAATTGCTGACGCTGACGGCGCCAGAGATGACGGCTCTCATTGGCGGCCTGCGAGTCCTGAATACCAATGTCGGCCAGACCCATCACGGCGTCTTCACCAAGAAGCCTGAAGCGCTAACCAACGACTTCTTTGTGAACCTGCTCGATATTGGCACAGAGTGGAAGGCGGTATCAAACGCCAAGGACGTGTTTGAAGGGCGCGATCGCAAGACTGGCGAAGTCAAGTGGACAGGCACCCGTGTCGACCTGATCTTCGGTTCGAACTCCCAACTCCGGGCTCTGGCCGAGGTCTACGGAAGCGCGGACGCGCAGAAGAAATTTGTCCAGGACTTTGTGGCGGCCTGGGACAAGGTGATGAACCTTGATCGTTTCGATCTCGCCAGATCGTAGCATAAACGCCTTCGAGGGCTTCTGACAGGGCGACGAAAAAATGGTCGTCTAACAACTGGTTCCAGCGGACGACGTATCGCCGCCGCTGAAATGGTTCGGGGTCTGTCTTTAATGGGTACTGTTTTAGATTGGATGGTGGGGCATTCTGGACAGTTCCCGAACTCCTGTTTGAGAGTAAAAAGCTAATTCCAGCGCTACAGCTATTAGTTTCAAGTTATATATAACGCTTGTTGTCTTGTAGTCAACGTAATTCAATTCTTGCTCAATATCCAAGACTATGATATTTTACATGGTCATATCTTAATACCCGTGACAATAGCGTGGGTACCATTAATCTTCCCTATAACCAATCCTTTCGAATCCCGAAAGTATTTTTCTTCGAGTTTGTGTTTATCGCTGTGATCATTAAGTGAAAACTCATATCCTCTAAGAAATCCTTCAACCGAATTTTCTTCAAGGGCAAAACTCCATGCCTCGCCTGCGTTAGCTACTGTCCGATATATTTCCCCTTCTCCATAATACCTATTTTCTTTTCGCAGAACACCGGCATATATATAGTCAAAAACGATCAAGCTTCCACTCCGGGAAACATCAGAGATAAACCGGAAGGTGTTTTCTACGGCTTCTTGAGATAAATACATTGTCACGCCTTCCAGAAGGAACAGGCATTTTCTGCTTGTAATAAAACCAGCCTGTGCCATTTTATCTGCCAGGCTTTCCTGATTGAAATTAATAGGTACGAAGGTAAGATTTTCCGGGATATTCAGCTTCTTCGCCTGATAAGCTTTTAGCTTTTCTGTTTGAGTTATTGGCGCATCGAGTTCGAAGATTCTGGTACCCGTATTCAAGGAGTTGAAACGTAGCGCGCGGCTATCAAACCCAGCACCGAAGATAATAATTTGTTCAAAACCTTGTTCAACCGCTTGGGAGAATGCCGCGTCAAAGTATTTTGTCCTTGCGATTACGTATTCGTAGATACCATTGGGAAAGAAATATCGGCTGAAGAGCTTGAACATCCCCCCGGATTTAATGAGCAGTTTAAAAAAAAGCGGAACCAGCACATAAGCAATACCATCTGGTCCTGCATAGCACGCTCTCTTATCCATATATGAGGCTGCCCTGGACAAACATGTCATCGTGGCTGTCCTTGATGTCTTCGTTTCTATTCGGTCTGTGCCCTTGCTATCCATAATATGAACTCGCAGAGAGGAATGAGATTGCAGCCAGTATAATCTGGCTGGTTTGAGATAACAACTGGAACTACGACTATAACAATCTGATATAAGCAACAGATTGAAACATTGTGAGTAAATGTGTCTGGCGCCGTGTCATTTAATGTAATTACTTCACTACTTATACAAGTGAAAAATAGACTAATTCGGACAATGGCAAGTAAATCGTAACTAAATTGTGGTAATGATATTACCTGATTAGTGGACCATTACTAATCTGGAACCTGATTAACGCTTCGTGCTAATAGCCAGTAAACAAGAGAGTTCGGGAGCTGTCTTAAATGGGTATTGTTTCAGATTCAATGGTGGGCCATTGTGGATTCGAACCACAGACCCCAGTCTTATCAGGACTGTGCTCTAACCAACTGAGCTAATGGCCCTCACAAATGCAGTGTAAAGTATATAGGCTGTGTTTAAAATGTGTCAAATAGCGGACGCTGCCATTTACAGCTGGCTGCCAGGCCGCGCCCGCTATGGATTTATTTTATCCTGGTGATCCAGTTGAATTTATCCGGCTTCTCGCCGTACTGGATGCCCGTGATGGTCTCGTACAGCTTCGTTGAAAGTGCGCCGGTTTTACCGCCGTTGATGACTATGTTTTTCTCTTTATGCATAATCGAGCCGATGGGTGAGATCACAGCCGCGGTGCCCGTGCCGAAGGCTTCCCTGAGCTTGCCGGCGTCCCAGGCTGCGATGACCTCGTCCATCGATAGTCGGCGCTCCACGACCTTTATTCCCCAGTCTCTGGCCAGGTGGATGACCGAGTCGCGTGTGACGCCTGCCAGAATGGTGCCTCCAAGGTGCGGCGTAATGAGTTCATCACCGATGTAAAAGAATACGTTCATGGTGCCGACTTCCTCGATATACTGCTTTTGCAGGCCGTCCAGCCACAGCACCTGTGTGTAGCCTTTTTTTTGCGCTTCGTGAGCGGCATACAGGCTGGCTGCGTAGTTTCCGGGTGTCTTGGCAAAGCCGGTACCGCCCTCGGCGGCGCGCGTGTGCTCTATGGCAGTGATGAGCTTCACCGGGTTCATACCTTCCTTGTAGTAAGCGCCCACCGGTGAAAGAATGATGAAGAATTTATATGTCTTGGATACGTGGACGCCCAGGTTGTTATCCGAGGCGATGACGAACGGCCGGATATAAAGTGAATAGCCCTTCTGTTTGGGGATCCATTCACGATCGGTTTCCACCAGCTTCAGTATGCCTTGCATGAACAACTTCTTATCGATCTCCGGTATGCACAGGCGATGGGAGGAGTGGTTGAAGCGATCGATGTGCTTGTCTGTTCTGAATATGTTGACGGTACCATCGTTGGCGCGGAAAGCTTTTAACCCCTCGAAAACCGCCTGGGCATAGTGAAGCACAGTCAGGGACGGCAGCAGCCGGATGTGTGTGTACGGGGTGATCCTGGCCGGGCCCCATTTATCGTTCTTATAGTCCATTCTCAGCATGTGGTCGCTGAATACATCGCCGAAACCCAATCCGGCGAAATCCACTTTGTGGATCCTGGATTGCTTTGTTTTCCTAACCTGCATTTCCATAGCTGTAACCTGCCTCTGTTATTTATTCGGCCAATGGGGAAGAGGGGACTCGAACCCCTACGCCTTGCGGCACATGATCCTAAGTCATGCTCGTCTGCCAGTTCCGACACTCCCCCATACGCCGGGCGGGTAAAACGTGTCTTCTATTTTATCAAATGTGCTGTGGCAAAGCCACGGCGTACTTCGCTCACGCACTGATTTTACGCTGTAGCTTCCCTGTGTTACAATCGTCGGCAGAAGATAAAAATGCAGGAGGTTGTCATGCGGGTAGCAGTCATTAGTCTTTTGCTTATAATGGTGGCCGCACTGGGTTGCGGCGGCATCTCCCTGCCACTGGGAGTTGTGCTGGCGTCGCCTCAAAATGCGAGTACAGTGAATTCACAGATGGCCGTACTCACCTGGGTCAGCGTAAGCCCGGACACGTACCAGGTACAGGTGTCGTCGGACAGCTCTTTTCAGAGCATGGTGGTTGATGCCACCGGTGTAACCAATCTGCTTTACGCTATACCGGCCGGGAAACTCATTGAGGGGAATACCTACTTCTGGCGGGTACGCGCTTTCAGGGGTTCCGAGACATCGGCATGGACCTCACCATGGTATTTCGTCACATCCGGCAGTGTCCAGCCCGTTGGTACGCCGGGTACCATCACGGTTACAGCCACCAGGGATGGCTCGGTCTGGGTGGGTAGCGTAAACTATTCCATCAGCGGTCCCGGCTTTGCCACGGGTTATTCCAGCCCCCAGAGCTTCCCGAATATGCAGATGGGGACCTACGCGCTTACCTATAACTCGGGCGGCCCGGATGGGACGGTCATGGAAACTATCTACCCGTCACCGACACAGACCCTGTCGTCTTCAGGGACGATCAATTTCACGCTGCGATTCCGCAGCAGCAGTGTGTCAGGCGCTGCGATCGTAACAGCCACGCTCAACGGGGCTGCATGGTCGGGGCCGGTAAACTATACCCTTTCCCATTATGCAGTCAGCGGACCGGTGGAAAAGAGCGGGTATTCTGTTCCCGGCACTATCGGCGGCCTGCCGTCGGGAAACATACAATTGAATTACAATTCCGGCGGACCTTCGGGGGCGACCCTCGCGGGCATCAGCCCTTCGGCACAGCAGGTCTTATCCTCGGGGGGCTCGATCTACTATACTATGAATTTCGTGACGCAGCAGTCGTACGGGTCTGTCATTGTTAATGCCACTCTGGATGGCGCCCCCTGGCAAACAGACCTTGGCTCGGGGTCGATCAGCTACACGATCAGCGGACCCAAGTACCACACCGGCTCATCCATACCCGGCGATTTCAGCAGCCAACCGACGGGCACTTATTCGATTAGCTATAACTCGGGCGGCCCCACCGGCGCGACCTTCGCGGGAGTTTCGCCGTCCTCCTCACAGACGCTGGGACCAAACGGGACTATCATTTTCACGCTCAACTTTCAAGGGCAGGCCAAGGGGGCTGTGAGCGTCCACGCCACGCTCAACGGTGAGCCATGGTCAGGCGCTGTGGGATACGTGTTGGCCGGCCCTTACGTGGAATCGGGCAGTTACGCGCCACAGAGCTTTACCAATGCCCCTGCAGGGACGTATTCGGTCAGCTACAGTTCCGGCGGGCCTTACAGCTCCGTTTTCGAAGGCGTCTCGCCATCCTCCCAGTACCTGTCAGGGGGTGGCCATATCACATTCACTCTCAGGTTTGTCTTCCGTGGTGTGACACCAGGCCCCCTGGTTCAATAAAAAGGTTCGATTTGGTATAGAAATAGTAATGGACAATAAAAGGCGGGATAGCCTGCGCAGGCTTTCCCGCCTTTTATTTATCGTGTGAGGACTCTGCTGTACAAAAAAGAGTGAAATTAGTTTCCAGGCTTGCCGATGGTCCAGAGGGTCTTGACGGCGCCGATGACCGCTGCCGGGGCGACCAGCACCGTGATATAGGCCAGAACGCCGGCAATGTAAGTGTCGATGCCCAGGAACTTGAGCGGCGCGAATGCATTGCCGACCACGATCAGGGCGATCGCTGCCAGCAAGAGCGCCTGGGTCTCTTTGGGAGTGATGTTGAGGAATCCTATTACGATGCCCAGTATGACGAGTATGAGCGTTACCACCGCGTTCCCGGGTAGAACCAGTCCGGCTACAACGGCAATGACCAGACCTACGATGAAGCACCAGAAACCGATGAGACCTACTACCCTGCCTTTATCAACTGCCATAATGTCCTCCTTTATTATTAACTTAATTTCATTATATACCGGGCCGGTAAATATTGAAATAGTGGGTAATACTTAGATGATGGCTGTTTCTTACTGCAGGCAGGCTGAGAGTAGTTGGCAGGGCGCCGAGAATAAGGATATGATGCTGCGAGAGACTTGGTGAGCCGCCACGGACTCGAACCGTGAACCGGTTGATTAAGAGTCAACTGCTCTACCAATTGAGCTAGCGGCCCGAAAGACTAAATATGGTAGCATCACCCCAAGCTTTAAGTCAAACAATGTACCTGTGCGCGGGCGCACCTGAAGGTACGCCCCTACACAATACAAGGGGCGGGTTTTTAAACCCGCCCGTGTGGCTGCCCGCAGTTGCGTTTATAATAGAGGGTGCAATGGGCCTGCCGTTCGAGGTGATAGAGCATACCGCCGATATCGGCATAATCGCGCGTGGTGACGACCTGCCTGCCCTTTTCTCCCATGCCTCTTCCGGCATGTTGTCTTTGCTGATCGATGTGGATATGCTGCGCCAGGACGTTGTTAGGGAGATCAAACTGGAAGCAGGGGACAGGGAAACGCTGCTGGTGCAATGGCTCAACGAATTGCTTTACATAATATATACTGAGGGCCTGGTTCTGAGCAAATTTGATATATTGATAGATGCCAATCGCCTGGTTGCAAGGTGTGCCGGGCAGTATGTTGATCTGAAGAGTCACATGTTCAAGAGGGAGATCAAGGCTGCCACCTATCATAATCTCGAGATCACCGAACGTGACGGTGAGTATTCCGCCAGAATAATCTTTGATATATAGGGGCGCAAAAATGACTGCATGGCAGGGAGATATCCGCAGGATCGACGATTACCGCTGGGAGATACCGCAGGATTACAAGAGCGGCATGAGGGTAGCCGGACTTGTCTACGCCGACAGTGCCATGCTGGATATGATCAGGGAGGAGCAGGCGCTCGAACAGGTGGCAAACGTGGCTTTCCTGCCGGGAATCGTCGGCCGTTCCCTGGCCATGCCCGATATACACTGGGGTTACGGCTTTCCCATCGGCGGCGTAGCCGCGACGCGTGTAAACGACGGCGTCATATCACCCGGCGGCGTTGGCTATGACATCAACTGCGGGGTCAGGCTATTGCGCACTAACCTCAGCGAAGGCGAGATCAGGCCAAAAATCAGGGAGCTGGTCGACCACCTTTTCAATAATGTTCCGTCAGGACTGGGATCGGAGGGCAAGATCAGGATAAGCGAAAAGGAGATGGACGAGGTGCTGACATCGGGTGCGGGGTGGGCTGTGAAAAAAGGCTACGGGAACAGTCATGACCTCGATGTAACGGAGGAGCAGGGTTGCATGAAGATGGCCAACCCGGACAAGGTCAGCGCCCGGGCCAAAAAGCGCGGTGCGCCGCAGTTGGGCACCCTCGGCTCGGGCAACCATTTCCTGGAGGTACAGGCTGTCCGCGAGATATACGATAAAACTGCCGCCGCCGCCATGGGTATTACGCACGAGGGCCAGGTGCTGATGCTGATACACACCGGATCAAGGGGACTGGGTCACCAGGTCTGCGACGATTACCTGCGTGTAATGGCCGAGGCGGTCAGGAAGTACGGTATATCACTGCCCGACCGCCAGCTTGCCTGCGCGCCCGTGGAATCAGGTGAGGGACGGGACTACCTGGAAGCCATGGCGTGCGCCGCCAATTTTGCCTGGGCCAACAGGCTGTGCATCGCGCACTGGGTACGGGAATCGTTTTGCAAGGTGTTAGGCAGGCGGGTTGACGAGATAGGCCTGGAGCAGGTTTACGACGTGGCCCACAATATCGCCAAGATCGAGGATCATGTTGTCGATGGCAAGAGATTAAGGCTATGCGTCCACCGTAAGGGGGCGACCCGCGCCTTCCCGGCCGGGCAGGAGGGTGTGCCTGAAAAATACCTGGCGGTGGGGCAGCCGGTGCTCATACCGGGTGATATGGGGAGGCGCTCATTTATTGCCGTTGGCACGGATAGGGCTATGCAGGAGACCTTCGGCTCCACGTGTCACGGCGCCGGCAGGCTGCAGAGCAGGGGTGTGGCCAGGAGGGGAATGCGAGGGATAGATGTGGCAGGCGACCTGGCGGCAAAGGGTATCTATGTTAGAACAAATAGCCTGGAATCGCTGGCGGAGGAGGCCTCGTGTGCCTATAAAGATGTCACAGGCGTAGTTGGAATTGCGCAGGGGGCAGGCATATTACGCAAGATCGCTATGGCGGCGCCACTGGGCGTGATAAAAGGATAAGCCGCCGGATGTCGCGGCAAAATTACGCTTAAAGGCGTTTGTCATAATCAGTTCAAACATGTAAAATTAGGCAGAAATTTTATATAAGGAGAGATAAACATGGGTCTTGCAAGAGAAGTAGTGATTATTGACTATTTACGCTCCCCGTTTTCCCGCTCCCGCCCCAAGGAACCCGAAAAGGATCTTTTGAACGGCTGGAGGATGGACGAGGTCCTCGCTATGCTCTGGAATGAGATGATCAAGCGGAACAAGCTGGATCCCAAGGAGATCGATGAGGCCACCACGGGCACGGCCAACCCGCTGCTCGAGAACTTCACCTTCGGCGGGAAATTCCCGGCATTTTATGCCAACCTGCCCTTCGAGATTTCGACCCAGCAGGTAGACCAGCAGTGCGGCTCGGCCCTGTGCGGCGCCAGGACCGGCGTTATGAGCATAGCCTGCGGCTATGCCGATGTAGTTTTGGCCGGCGGTATCGAGCATATGACGCACATACCCATGGGTGGCGGCGGCGCCATCAAGTACCCGGACGGGCTTATCAACGACCCGAAGTATAAGAGGATCGACCTCATGTTCTCGGTGAACATGGGCTTCACTGCCCAGAAGCTGCAGGAGATGGTCGGTATGACCAGGGAAGAAATGGACAAGTTCGCTCTCAGGTCACACAAGCTGGCTTCCGAGTCGAAGGAATGGCTCAAAGGCGAGATCATGCCCGTTGAGATCACCCTCCCCGACGGCAGCAAGCAGTTGTATGATTATGACCAGGCTGTCAGGGGAGACACCACACTGGAACAGCTCGCCGGTTTGAAGCCGGCCTATAAGCCGGACGGCACGATCACGGCAGGTAACGCATCACCATTGAATGCAGGCGCCACTGCCTTGCTCATCATGTCGAGAGACAAGGCCAAGAAGCTCGGCCTCAAGCCGATGGCCAGCTTCGTTTCGTTTGGCGTTGCCGGCGTCGATCCCACCATCATGGGTGAAGGTCCCGTCCCGTCTACCAAGAAAGCCCTGAAGGCCGCCGGCCTGCAGGCTAAGGATATCGATTACTGGGAGATCAACGAGGCCTTCGCCGTCGTTACCCTCCGCGCCATTAAAGAGTTCGGCCTGAAATGGGACCAGGTCAATGTCCACGGCGGCGCCATGGCCATCGGCCATCCCCTCGGCGCCAGCGGCATCCGCCTGGTCGGCACGCTTGCCAGGATACTCAAGGAGAAGAAGGGCAAGTACGGCTGCGCAACCATGTGTGAAGGCGGCGGCCAGGGTATCGCTGCAATAATCAAAGCAGAATAAGCTATATACCCGTCAATATAATGATAGGGCGGCCGATTGGCCGCCCTATTTTATTGACTTTTCATTATTGATCGGGCGCACCTACGAATTATTTTCGGGATCTTTTATCAAGCTTAACCAGGAAATACTCCATACTGTCGTTCAGCGCCAGCCAGCTCGCCTCGATGATGTTGGTGGAGCCGCCCACCGTGCGCCACTGCGCCTTGCCGTTGGAAGATTCGATGAATACGCGCACCAGGGATCCTGTCCCGCTGCTGCCCTCCAGTATGCGCACCTTGTAGTCGATGAGATCTACTTTAGACAGACCCGGGTAAAATTCCAGCAGCGCCTTGCGCAGGGCGCGGTCGAGCGCGTTGACCGGGCCATTGCCCTCGGCTGCCGTGTGCATCACCTTGCCCTCCACCCTGACCTTGATGGTGGCCTCCGCCAGAAGCTCGCTCCCGATATCGTAAGCTGACGGCAGCCGCCTGTGTCTTTCGACCACCACCATGTAGTCGACCAGGTTGAAGGGGGGCTTATAGCCCGGCTGTGCCCGCAGTAAAAGCAGCTCGAAGGAAGCATCGGCATCTTCGTATTGGAAGCCCAGGTTCTCAAGGTGCTTGACCTGCTCGAGTATCCTGCGCGCCTCTTTGCCCCGGGGCGGCATTTGGATGCCAAGCTCTTGAGCCTTGAATATGATATTGCTTTTCCCGGAGAGCTCTGACACCACTATCCTGGGGCCGTTGCCCACTGAAGCGGGATCAATGTGCTGGTAGCTGTCACCCCACCTGGCGATGGCCGACACATGCAGGCCGGCCTTGTGCAGGAAGGCGTTGCTGCCCACATACGGCAGGTTCGAAGGTGGCGGCAGGTTGGCGACCTCCGATACGAAGCGCGAGACATCCGTCAGCCTCGACAGCTGATCGGCGGAGAGACACTTTATGCCGAGCTTGACCTGAAGTGCAGGAATGATGGAGCAAAGATTGGCGTTGCCGCAGCGTTCGCCGTATCCGTTGATCGTACCCTCAACATGGCTGACGCCGTTTTGCACAGCGGCCAGGGACACTGCTGCGGCCATATCGCTGTCGTTGTGCGCATGAATGCCCAGCGGGCATCCAAGCTTTTTAACCGCCTGCCTGACGGCTTCCCCCGCTTCCGACGGCAGCGTCCCGCCGTTGGTGTCGCACAGCACCAGGCAATCTGCCCCTCCTCTGGCCGCTGCCGCCAGGGCCGAAAGGGCGTAGGGGGGGTTCGACTTGAACCCGTCGAAAAAGTGCTCCGCATCGAAAAAGACCATTAAACCTTTCGATTTCAGGTAGGCTATTGATTCCTCGATAACGGCCAGGTTGTTTTCCAGGCTGGTCTCCAGTACGCGCCTGACCTGGATGTCCCATGCCTTGCCCACGATGTTGGCGGCCCGTGCGCCGGACCGTACCAGCGCATGCAGTCCGGCATCATCGGATACCGCGGAGTCCACACGCCGCGTGCTGCCGAAGGCTACTAATAATGCGTTCTTAAGCTTCAGGCTTTTTGCCCGGGAGAAAAACTCCGTGTCCTTGGGATTGGCTCCCGGCCATCCTCCCTCTATATATTGAATACCCAACTCGTCCAGCTTCTGCGCTATCTTGAGTTTGTCGGCGACGGTGAAGGATATCCCTTCCTGCTGTGCGCCGTCCCTCAAGGTCGTATCGTAGATATCAACGTGTCTCATAAAACAGGGCTCATCCTTTTATTTTCGCAGCAATCAGCTTTCCCATCTCCTCTGTGCCTGTCTGCTTCATGCCATCGGTCATAATATCTCTGGTGCGGTAACCTTCTTCGAGCGCCTGCAGCACAGCCTGCTCAACCGCTGTGGCCTCCCTGTCCAGTCCCAGCGAGTAGTGCAGCAACATTCCTGCGCTCAAAATGGCAGCAATGGGATTGGCCAGGTCCTTGCCGGCGATATCCGGTGCGCTGCCGTGGATTGGTTCGTACAGGCCGAAGGCATGGGAAGATTTGCCGCCCGGTATACCGGCCAGGCTGCCGGAGGGCAGCATGCCCATAGAGCCTGCCAGCATGGATGCCTCGTCGGTAAGTATGTCGCCGAACATATTCTCGGTCACGATCACGTCGAAATAGGCCGGGTCGCGGATCAGGCGCATGGCGCAGGCGTCCACAAGCATGTTGTCCATACTGACCTGCGGGTACTCGGCCGCTATCTCGCCCGCTATCTGCCGCCACAGCCTCGATGACTCCAGTACGTTGGCCTTGTCCACAGAGGTCAACTTGCGTCGCCGGGCAAGCGCCAGCTCGAAGCCGGCGCGCAGTATTCGCGCTATCTCCTTTTCCGTATAGGCCATTGAGTCGACCGCCCGTCTTCCCCTCGATGTGCTCCAGCGCTTCTTGGGCCTGCCGAAGTAGAGGCCGCCCGTCAGTTCACGTACCACCATCAGGTCCACATTGCGGACCACCTCCGGCTTGAGGGTGGTGGCATCCTCCAGCACCCTGAACATCTTCACCGGGCGCAGGTTGGCGAAGAGACCCAGCTCCTTGCGTATGGCCAGCAATCCGTCCTCCGGCCTGGTTGACGCGCCGGGGTCGTCCCATTTAGGCCCGCCTACAGCGCCCAGCAGTACCGCGTCACATCTGCGGCAGGTGTCAATTGTCTGCTGTGGCAGGGCGCTGCCGGATTTATCGATGGCTATCCCGCCGATAAGTCCTGCTTTGTACGTGAAACGGTGGCCGAAGCGTTTGCCTACTTCATCCAGCATGCGCCGGGCTTCGTCTGTTACATCCGGCCCGACGCCGTCTCCCGGAAGTACTGCTATATCGAAATTCAAATCACTTTGCTCCCGGGAGTTTTTTCCTGGTGTACTCAACCAGCCCGCCCGAGCTTATGATCTCCATCATGAAGCCGGGGTAGGGTTTTGACCTGAAGGTTTGACCGCTGGAGAGGTTGGTGATCGTTCCTGTTGCCAGGTCGACCTCTACCATATCTCCCTGCTTGATGCTGTCCACGGCCTCCTCGCATTCCAGCAGGGGCAAACCGGTGTTGATGGCATTGCGGAAGAAGATGCGTGCGAAGCTCTTGCCGATGACGCAGGAGATTCCCGATGCCTTGATGGCGACCGGCGCATGCTCGCGTGAGGAGCCGCAGCCAAAGTTTGCTTCAGCCACGATAATGTCCCCGGGTTTGACCCTGCTCAGAAAGTCTGGATCAATATCTTCCATGCAGTGCGCGGCCAGCTCCGTGGCATCGTGCATATTGAGGTAGCGCGCAGCAATGATGGCGTCGGTATCGATATTGCCGCCGTATTTGTGGCACGTTCCTTTGTGTGACATCTATTCCAGCTCCCAGGGACCGGCGATCCTGCCCAGCACGGCGCTGGCCGCGGCCACGGCCGGGTTGGCCAGGTATACCTCTGATTTGACGTGGCCCATCCTGCCGATGAAGTTGCGGTTGGTGGTGGATATACACCTCTCACCCGCGGCCAGTACGCCCATATGCCCGCCCAGGCAGGGGCCGCAGGTGGGGGTACTGACCGCCGCGCAGGCTTTAATAAATATTTCGATCAGCCCCTCTTTGAGCGCGTCAAGGTAGACCTGCTGTGATCCGGGCAGTATGATGCAGCGCAGGTGCGGGTCGATCTTCCTGCCCTTGAGCACCCGTGCCGCCAGGCGCAGGTCCTCCAGCCTGCCGTTGGTGCAACTGCCGATGACCGCCTGGTCGATGGGGACATGTCCGGCCCGGCTGACCGGCCTGGTATTTGAGGGAAGATGAGGGAAGGCTATTTGTGGCTCGATCTGGGAAGCGTCATATTCGATTACGCGCGAGTATTCCGCATCGGCATCAGCTTCGTAAACCCGGTACTTGACGTTGGTACGCCCCTTGAGATACCGCCTTGTCGTGCTGTCCACGCGGAAAAGGCCTGCCTTACCGCCGGCTTCAATAGCCATATTGGCCATGGTGAAGCGCCCGTCCATGGACAGATGATCTATAGCCTCACCCTGAAATTCCATGGCGGAGTAGAGCGCGCCGTCCACACCTATGTCGCCGATGGTATGGAGTATGAGGTCCTTGCCGCCGGTCCATTTGCCCGGCCTGCCGTGGTAAACTAACTTGATAGTGGTAGGCGCCTTCATCCAGATCTCGCCGGTGGCCATGGCGACGGCTATATCGGTCGAACCCATACCGGTGGCGAAGGCGCCCAGTGCACCGTAGGTGCAAGTATGGGAGTCCGCCCCCACGATCACCTGCCCGGGCAGCGCCAGTCCCTTTTCAGGCAGTATGACATGCTCGATGCCCATCTCCCCCACTTCGAAATATACCAGGCCCTGCCGCCCGGCAAACTCGCGCATCATTTTAGCCTGCGTGGCAGACTGTATATCCTTGTTGGGGCAGAAATGGTCCGGAACCATCACGATCTTTGCGGGGTCGAAAACGCGCGGGATGCCCAGGCGCTCGAATTCCCTGATGGCGATGGGCGCGGTGATATCATTGGAGAGCACCAGGTCGCACCTGACGCTGAGGAAATCCCCGGGGCTCACCCTCTCCCTGCCGGAGTGCGCCGCAAGTATCTTCTCTGCCAGTGTCACTTTATCATCATCCCTTGGCCCTCGGTGTCATGAGGACCAGCACAGTTACCATGGCTACCACCGAAGCTATAATGTAAAGCCCTGCCCCGGCTGCAATGCCGATTGCGGCCGTTACCCAGATGCTGGCTGCCGTGGTTATGCCCATGACCTTGTCGCCGCGCATGCCGCGGAAGATGACGCCTGCGCCGATGAAGCCGATGCCTGTGACCACGCCCGCGGCTATCCTGGACGGGTCAACGTTCCCCGTGAAGCCCAGCGCCGAGACCACTGTAAAGAGCGCGGAGCCCAGGCAGATCAGTATATGGGTGCGCAGGCCCGCCGGCTTATTGGCCTTCTCGCGCTGGAACCCGATGATGCCTCCCAGTACGGCGGCCAGCAGCAGGCGCAGGCCGGCCTCTATCTCAGGGTTCATCCCCGTCCTCCTCACGGTGAGACCTCTTGCTGACCAGCAGGCGGTTGAGGGCATTCATATAGGCCTTGGCGCTGGCCACGATTATATCGGTATCGGATCCGCGGCCGGTATAAGTGGCTCCCTCGCTCTCGATGCGGATAAGCACCTCGCCCAGGGCGTCGATGCCCTCGGTTATCGATGACACGCTGAATTCAGTCAGTATGTTGGGCACGCGCACGATGCGGTTGATGGCCTTGTAGACGGCATCCACGGGGCCGGTCCCCAGGGCGGCGTCCGCCAGTATCTCCTTATTGGGCCCGGTCAGCCGGACAGTGGCGGTCGGCATGCTGTGGTTGCCGCAGCTCACGCCCACGTGCTCCATGTGATATACCTCGGTGGCCGTGCGCAGCTCCTCCCCTACGAGAGACTGTATATCCCGGTCGGTGATCTCTTTTTTTTTGTCGGCCAGATCTTTGAAGGCTTTGAACGCGTGGCTGAGGGCCGCTTCGTCGAGCGAGAAGCCGAGCTCCAGCAGCCGTTCCTTGAAGGCATGCCTGCCGCTCAGCTTGCCGAGCACCAGTGCGCTGGATGGCACACCCACCGCCCGGGGGTCCATAATCTCGTAGGTGCCGGCTTTCTTGATGATGCCGTCCTGGTGGATGCCGGACTGGTGGCGGAAGGCATTGGCGCCCACGATGGCTTTGTTCTGAGGCACCACGAAGCCTGTAAGCTCGCTCACCATGCGACTGGTTTTATATATCTGGGAGGTGTCTATGTTGGTGGCGATGCGAAAGAGGTCGCCGCGGGTCTTGAGCGCCATCACCACCTCTTCCAGGGCCGCGTTGCCGGCCCTCTCTCCTATACCGTTGACGGTGCATTCCACCTGCCTTGCCCCCTTGCGGACGGCCTCCAGGCTGTTGGCCACACCCAAACCAAGGTCGTTGTGGCAATGCACGCTGATTAGCGCCCTGGAGATGTTGGGTACGTTCTTCACGATATTCTCGATCAGCTTGCCGAACTCGGCGGGGGTGGTATAGCCCACGGTGTCAGCGATATTGACCGTCGTGGCCCCCGATTCTATGACAGCCTCCAGTATCTCGAAAAGGAATTTGGGATCGGTGCGCGTGGAATCCATGGGTGTGAACTCAACGTCATCGAGATAACCCCTGGCATGCGCAACCATTCTCCCGGCCAATTTGAGTACGTCGGCCTGGCTTTTCTTGAGCTGGTAGGCCAGGTGCATGCTGGAGGTTGAGAGGAAGATGTGGATGCGGCCTTTCCTGGCCGGTTTGACCGCCTCCCAGGCGCGGTCGATGGCCTCCTTGTTGGCGTGGCTGAGGGCGCAGACGGTTGAGTTGCTCAGTTCGCGGGCAATCAGGCGCACCGCCTCAAAATCACCCTGAGAGCTGATGGGAAAGCCCGCTTCGATGATGTCCACACCCAGCTTCTCAAGCTGGCGGGCGATCTCCAGCTTCTCCTGGGGATTGAGGCTGGTGCCTGCCGCCTGTTCTCCGTCCCTCAGGGTAGTGTCGAAAATCAGGACACGCTCACCTTTCATAAATATATCCTGTCGAAATGCCGTCGCGGGGATACCTGGAATGGTTACTTCAGCCAGGGCATCATGGCGCGAAGCTTTTTACCCACCACCTCGATCTGGTGCTCGGCCTCTTGTCGCTTGAGCGCATTGTAAACCGGCCGGTTGGCCTGGTTCTCCAGTATCCACTCCCGCGCAAAGCTCCCGTTCTGGACCTCCTCCAGTATCTCTTGCATCTCAGCCTTTACCGACTCATTGATTATCTGCGGGCCACGCGTGTAGTCGCCATACTCGGCCGTGTCGCTGACCGAGTAGCGCATGAAGCTCATGCCTCCCCGGTGGATGAGGTCCACGATCAGCTTGAGCTCGTGCAGGCATTCAAAGTAGGCTATCTCGGGCTGGTAGCCGGCCTCAACCAGCGTCTCGAACCCTGCCTTGATCAGCGCAGTTACCCCGCCGCACAGCACGGCCTGTTCACCGAATAGGTCGGTCTCAGTCTCTTCACTGAAGGTGGTTTCGATAACACCGGCCTTGGCGCATCCTATGCCTCGGGCATAGGCCAGCGCCTGTTGCTTGGCCTTGCCGGAAGCGTCCTGGTACACAGCTATGATGGCCGGCGGGCCGGATTTCTCAGTGTAAAGCTGCCGAACCATGTGACCCGGGCACTTGGGCGCGATCATGGATACGTCGATATAATCGGGTGGCACGATCTGGCCGTAATGGATGTTGAAACCGTGGGCAAACATGAGCGTCTTGCCTTTGGCCATCTGATCGGCGATCGATTCCCTGTAAACTTTAGCCTGCAACTGATCCGGGACCAGCATCATGACAACGTCGGCCTTCTTTGAGGCTTCAGTCGCATCGAAAACGTCGAAGCCCGCCTTTTTGGCGGCCCTGTGCCCCTCCGTCCCCCTGGCCTCGGCGACTATGACCTTGAGCCCGCTGTCGCGCAGGTTCTGCGCATGCGCATGTCCCTGGCTGCCGTAGCCTATAATCCCAATGACCTTGTTTTTTAATAAGGCCAGGTCTGCGTCCTTCTCGTAATATATCTTTGCCATGTTACCTCCTGCGAAATTATGGATTCGATGTTGAAGCGGCTACCAGTCGGGCAGGTTCTCCTCCTCCGGCGTTGCCTGTTCCACGACGCGCCTGAGCGGTTTGTTCTCCTCAATGGTGAGCGGACCGGGGCCCCCGCGCGGCAGGGCGATGGTGCCTGTGCGTGACATCTCCCTGATGCCGAATCCACGCAGCAGCTCGATCAGAGTGTCCACCTTGTCCGAGGTGCCGGTTACCACCAGTATCAACGAATCGGGTGCGACATCCACGATGTTGGCCCTGAAGATATCCACGATCTGGATGATCTCGCTGCGCGTGGACGGCGTGGCCTTGACCTTGACCATGGCCATCTCGCGGGCCACCGGGCTTTCGCCTGTGATATCGGCGATACGGATAACCTCGATGACCTTGTCCAACTGCTTCCTGACCTGCTCGACGCTGGCGTCATCTCCTTCCACCACTATGGTCATGCGTGACAGGCCGGGCTGCTCGATATGGCCCACCGCGATGCTTTCTATATTGAAATTACGTCTCCTCAGCATGCTGGCGATGCGGTTCAGCACACCCGGCCGGTCCTGTACCAAGGCTACTAATATATGTCTCCTGTCCAACTTAACTATCTCCATCACTGACATTGGGCTGCTACTTTTTGAGGCTTGCCGCCGGATTGGGCAGCTCGAGGAATTCGGCGATGGTCTTGCCCGGCGGGACGAAGGGGTAAACATTCTCCTCGGGCTCGACTATGAATTCGATGAGGAAGGGCCCTTTGTGCTCCATTGCCTTGTGGATGGCCGGCCTCACGTCTATCTTCTTGCTGACCTTGACGCCCTTGATGCCATAAGCCTCTGCGATCTTGACGAAGTCCGGGTTATAGAGCTGGGTACCGAAGTACCGCTTGTTGTAGAAAAGCTCCTGCCATTGCCTGACCATGCCCAGCCAGCCGTTGTTGAAAACGGCAATATTGATATCGAGATCCTCCTGCACCATGGTGGCCAGTTCCTGTACCGTCATCTGGAAGCCGCCGTCGCCGGCGATGCACCAGACCGTTTCCTGCGGGCATCCCACCTTGGCCCCGATGGCGCCGGGAAGCTCGAATCCCATGGTGCCCAGGCCGCCTGACGACACGAAGCTGTTGGGCCTGTCATAGTAAAAATACTGCGCTGCCCACATCTGCGCCTGCCCCACGCCAGTGACGATGATGGTATCGCCCTTGGTGGCCTCGTGAATCTGCCGGATGATGTACTGCGGCAATATATCCTCATGGTGGCGTATCTCCATTGCCGGGTGCAGCGACCGCCATTCATCTAGCTGCGACAGCCATGCGCCGTGCTCGCGCCTGTCAACCTGTTTATTGAGCACCTGCAGCACATTCTTAAGGTCACCTACGATGGGCACATCCACAGAGATGTTTTTGCCGATCTCGGCTGCGTCGATATCGATGTGCACCACGCGCGCAAGCGGAGCGAAGGTGCTGACGCCTCCCGTGGCGCGGTCGTCGAACCTCATGCCCACGGCGATCAGCAGGTCCGCGTTGTGGACAGCCTTGTTGGCGTAGCCCATGCCGTGCATGCCAAGCCATCCGTAGCTGAGGACGTGCGATTCGGGGAAGCAGCCGATGCCGAGAAAGGTCGTGACCACAGGTATCTGAGCATTTTCCGCCAGCTCCTTCAGCTCGGGGAAGGCCCTGGATATATTGATCCCGCGGCCTGCGATGATAACCGGGCGTTCCGCAGAATTGACCAGGTCGGCCGCCTTTTTCACCTGGGTGGGGTGTCCGAACAGCTTGGGCTTGAAGCCGGGCAGGTCTACCTTCTCGGGGTAGCTGAACTCTGTGATGCCCTGAAAGACGTCCCTGGGTATATCCAGCAGGACTGGTCCCGGCCTGCCCACCTGGGCCACGTATGCCGCCTCGCGTACGGCCTTCGCCAGGTCGTTGACGTCCAGCACGAGCTGGCTGTACTTGGTAATGGGCACGGTGATGCCCGTGATATCGATCTCCTGGAAAGCGTCCTTGCCGATGAAATGGGTAGGCACCTGGCCGGTGATGGCCAGCAGCGGGACCGAATCGAGGTAGGCGTTGGCTATGCCGGTGACCAGGTTGGTTGCGCCCGGGCCCGAGGTGGCAAGGCAGACGCCCAGCTTGCCGGTCACACGCGAGTAGGCATCGGCGGCGTGGGCTGCTCCCTGCTCATGCCTGACCAGTATATGGCGCAGCTGCGGGTACCTGGGTATGGTATCGTAGAGGGGAAGCAGCACACCACCGGGGTAGCCGAAGATGACCTCGACCCCCTCCTTGATCAGGCATTCACATAGTATCTCTGCGCCGGTCTTTATCATCTTTGCTGGTTACTCCTGATCCTTAAATACCGCTCCCTCGCTGGCAGGTCCGACATTCTCTATGTACCGCTTGAGGTACCCGCCCCTGATGGCGGTCTTAAACGGAGGTAAGTCTTTGAGACGCCGCTTGATCTCAGCAGCGCTAAGTGAGACATCCAGCTTCCGCGCAGGTATATCTATACTGATTATATCACCGTTTCGTACTGCCGCAATGGGACCGCGGTCGGCAGCTTCGGGAACTACGTGCCCGATGGCCGCGCCCCTGGTGCCGCCCGAGAAGCGCCCGTCCGTTATCAGCGCTACCTTGCTGTCCATCCCCATGCCACTCAACAGCGAAGTAGGCGTGAGCATCTCGCGCATGCCCGGCCCGCCGCGCGGACCCTCGTACCTGATAACGACCACGTCCCCCGCCCTGATTTTCTTGGCCATGATACCCCTGGTGGCGTCCTCCTCGTTTTCAAAGACCCGGGCCGGGCCCTTGTGCACCATCATCCTCGGGTCTACCGCTCCGCTTTTAACCACCGCTCCGCCGGGGGCCAGGTTGCCAAAGAGGATGGCCAGCCCGCCGGTTTTCGAATATGGCCTGGCGAAAGGTCGGATCACATCGTGGTTTCTCGCCCTGGCATTCCTGTAAATGCTGGAGAGCGGCTTGAGTGCAACTGTTTTGCACGCGCCGTCCAGCTGCCTGGCTATCTCGTGCATGACGGCCGGGATGCCGCCCGCCAGGTCGAGGTCTTCTATATGCGCATCGCTGGCCGGGCTGATCTTGCACAGGTGCGGCACCCTGGCGCTTATCTCATTTATCTGCGAGAGGGGGAACTTGATGCCCGCCTCGTGGGCGACGGCCATGAGGTGCAGCACCGAGTTGGTGCTGCCGCCCAGCGCCATATCCACGGAGAAGGCGTTGCCGATGGACGACCTGGTTATGATGTCGCGCGGGCGCAGGTTGCTTTTCAGGATCGGCATTATCTGTTGTCCTGCCTGCCTGGCCAGGTGCAGCCTGCGCGAATCGACTGCCGGGATGGTGCCGTTGCCGGGCAGCGCCATTCCCAGCGCCTCGGTCAGGCAGTTCATCGTATTGGCAGTGAACATGCCTGAGCAGCTCCCGCAGCCGGGGCAGGCCGCTATCTCGATCTCCTCGAGTTCGACCTCGCTTATCTCCCCCTGTGTTACGCTGCCCACAGCAGTGAATACGGAGATAAGGTCGACGGTGCGGCAGGATCCTCCCTTATGCAGTTTCCCGGCCAGCATTGGTCCGCCGCTGACAAAAATGGATGGCACGTTCAGCCTTACGGCGGCCATCAGCATGCCCGGGACCACCTTGTCGCAATTGGGGATGAATACCAGGGCGTCGAACTGGTGGGCCTCGGCCATGATCTCCACCGAGTCCGCGATCAGTTCGCGGCTGGGCAGGCTGAACTTCATGCCGGGGTGGTTCATGGCTATGCCGTCGCAGACACCTATGGTGTTGAATTCGAACGGTACGCCGCCGCCGCCGATGATGCCGGTCTTGACAGCGGCGGCGATGGTATTCAGATGCGTGTGTCCGGGCACTACTTCGTTGAAGCTGTTAACAACGCCTATGAAAGGCTTGTTGAAGTCGGCGCTGTGCACACCCACTGCCCTCAGCAGGGCCCTGTGGGGGGCCCTCTCGATTCCCTTCTTAACGCTATCGCTTTTCATATGACAGAATCCCCACTTCGATATTTCCCGGGTCGCCTGACGGGTTACGTACAGGTATGTTGGAGGTTCTAGTAAACTATCACAGGTAATTATTTATTGTCAAGCAAAATCAACTTTGCCGGCGTTAACGGCAACAACAATTAATAATAGTCTGCGTCGTATTGTAATCATGATCGTTATTAGATATCATTAGAATTAGGCGTCTGATCCGGAATAAGTAAAACGGAGGCAGCCATAGTGAGGCCAGGTCCCCCGGGTATTGGAGAAATGAGTAAGCAGGGGTTCGGATGGCTGAAAAGCCTGGCTCTGGTGCCGTTACCTCTGTTCATAGTATTAATCATTATCTTTGCGTGCATTGATACCAGCACAGTTATTGAGCCTCCCTATTTGCTATTATCCCTCAATATTTTATTCCTGACTATTATACCGTTCTCGATCGCCTATGTGGCATGGCGGAGTTATGCTGACAGCGGCCAGTGGAGGCTTTTCTTAATAGGGTGCGGTATGGTTGCCTTTGGCTTCGGTGCGCTGGTAGCTGGAGCTATCGTTAATGTGCCCGGCGGCACAAATCTCACCCCTTCCATACATAATACGGGTGCATTGATAGGAGCCATCTTGATTGGCATAGCCGCCATTTTCTCAATACAAGAACAGCACAGATACAGATTAACGCATCACCGTGCGCTTTACCTGGGATTCAGCTACCTGGCTGTGCTTATTTTCATGTCACTGTTTGCTATAGCCGCATATGAAGGCATGGTTCCCCTTTTCTTCGTTCAGGGCACAGGCCCTACCGTATTAAGGCAATTTGTACTCGGTACGGCAACGGTCTTGTTTGCGGCTTCATCTGTAATTTTTATAAGGATATATGTTAGAGCAGCTTCTGATTTTACTTTTTGGTTCAGTTTATCGATGACACTAATAACAGTTGGTCTGTGTGCGGTCTTCCTTCAAAAAAATATAGGCAGCCCCCTAAATTGGGTCGGCAGGGCAGCGCAATACCTGGGCTGTGTTTACCTGCTTATCGGGGTGATCGCCGCATACTGTGTATCGAATGTCAAACGGATACCGTTGGGAAACGAATTTGCCAGGTCATTCAATTACATCGAGGCCAATTATCAAACCCTGGTTGAAATGGCGCCCAATGCCGTAATATCGGTTGACGATAAAGGCTCGATTCTAACCTGGAATCCGGCTGCCGCCAAAATCTTCGGGTACTTAGCATCAGAGGCCATCGGCGCCAATGCAGTTGACTTCATATTCCCGGGTGAATCCGCATTATTAATAAATAGTGAACTGCAAAAGCTGGTTGGGGCAAAGAGCCAGGCAGCGGAGCCGGGCAATAAACTCGAGACCATAGCCAGGCGAAAACAGGGGGAAGATTTCCCTGTTGAAGTATCTATGGCGATGAAAAAAGTGTCCGGAGAATGGCTCGGGACTTTTATTATCAGGGATATCACCGAGAGTAAGCGCGCAGGGGATGCGCTGAGGGAGAGCGAATTTAAATTCAGAAGCATCATTGAGCATAGCGGCGATGTGTTTTACATGTTCGACGTGGATGCAAGGCCGCTCTATATAAGCCCGCACTGCATTGACGTGCTCGGTTACACGGTTGATGAATTTATTAATATCAAATGGACCGACCTCCTGACTGACCACCCCATGAGCAGGGACGGGATAGCCAATACAATGGCTGCTATCAAGACAGGGCAAAAACAGCCCGTGTATACAATGGAATTCGTCACAAAAGGCGGCTCAAGGGTCACTGCTGAAATCAATGAATCCCCGTTGAAAGACCCTGACGGCAAAGTAATAGGCCTGGTGGGTGTAATGAGGGATATCACCGAGCGCAAGCAGGCGGAAGATGCGATACTGCGCTCGAAGTTACTGCTGCAGAGTGTAATAGACTCCACGCCAGACTGGATATACGTCAAGGATTTCAAATACAGATATCTCCTGGTCAACAAGAGTTTTGCTGAATCTCAGAAAGTCGTGCCCCAGGACATGATAGGCAGGCCTGATACCGATTTCTTCCCTGAGGAGCTGTGCCTGGGCAACCTGGATAAGGGCATCGCCGGGTATCACCAGGATGACGAGCAGGCTTTTCAGGGGCAAATACTGCACAACCCCAGGAACTTTATTTCCTGGGCCGATGGCTCACTGCACATATACGACACTTATAAAATACCGCTTGCCGACCAGTCGGGGAAGATATACGCTGCCCTGGTTTACAGCCGCGATATGACCGAGCAGAGGAAGGCAGAGGATGAACGCGAGGCTTATTTTAGGACGATTCAAAAGACACTGCACGACGTCATAAATACTATGGCTAAAATCGTGGAGATACGGGACCCCTATACTTCAGGACACCAGGCGCGGGTGGCCGCCCTGGCGGGCGCCATCGCCAGGGAGATGAAGCTGGACGATACCCGGGTTGAGCATCTCGTGATGGCGGCCAGTATCCATGACGTCGGTAAAATGTATGTGCCGTCGGATATCCTCAGTAAGCCGGGAAAATTGTCGGATATCGAATGGGCAATGATCAAAACACACGCGCAGGGCAGCTATGACATACTTAAAGACCTTGAGTTCTCCCAACCCGTCGCACTCATGGCCTTACAACATCACGAGAGGCTGGATGGTTCAGGTTATCCCAATGGATTGAAAGGCGATCAGATGCTGTTGGAGTCGAAAATACTGGCTGTCGCTGACGTTGTTGAGGCTATGGGCTCACACCGTCCCTACCGACCTACACTCGGCCTGGATAAGGCATTGGAAGAGATATCAAGCAATAAAGGTGTATTATACGATCCTGATGTAGTGGATACCTGCCTGAAGCTGTTCAGGGAACAGGGCTTCAAGTTTGAGGGATAATTCACAGTAAAGGGATGTGGCCCCATTGTGAAGGCTGTATTTGAGGCCTACAACGAGGTGTCCGTTCCAATTCAATGAGCCCATTTCCTATGGCCAAATTGACTTCTATCCTATCTATTCGGTATTATATTACTACATGCGGATAAACGAATATAATCAGGTGATATATGAGGAAACTGACTAAAACATTCAAGGCGATGTCTGACGAGACCAGGCTGAGAATTTTAAACATACTGCTGGAACGTGAGTGCTGTGTCTGCGAGGTGATGCAGGTGCTGGATATAACGCAATCAAGAGCTTCTCGCCATCTCATTACCCTTTGTGACGCAGGATTTCTCAAGTTCAGGCGCCAGGGACTATGGGCCATGTATTCGATCGACCGGGAGGGCATGGATAAAAATCATATCGATCTGGTAGCAACAGTCAGGGAAGCTTTAACGAATAATCAAACCGCGCTATCGGATAAACGTAAATTGGCTAAAACTGTGAAGATAGGACTTTCCGGGTGCTCTATCGCTGGAGTAAATGGTGGTTGTGAAAATTAACGAAACCGCCTGCCGGTGTAATTCCGCCATTCCCGTGAGCCCGGACAAAGAAAAGGGTAATTGCAAATGGAAACTGATCCTGCTGCTATCCGCCAGTCTGGCCATCTGGGTACTGCTGTACTTCCTGGTGGAATCCGCTGCTAATTTCTTAACCTATTCAGTATTCCAACTCCCAACTGACAGTCATCTCGGCAGCAGTGTCGCCTTTTTCCTCTATGAGGCGCCCAAGGTTATTCTGCTGTTGACCGTTATCGTATTCGGGGTCGGCATCATACGTTCGTTCTTCACACCGGAACGCACGCGGCAGATGCTTGCGGGCAAGCGGGAATATGTGGGCAACGTGATGGCGGGAGGGCTCGGCATCGTCACTCCTTTTTGCTCCTGTTCTGCCGTGCCACTTTTCATAGGTTTCGTGGAGACCGGGGTCCCGCTGGGGGTCACGTTCACCTTTCTTATCGCCGCCCCCATGATTAACGAGGTTGCCGTCGTCCTGCTCTTCGGCATGTTCGGCTGGAAGATAGCGCTGCTCTACGTGGTCACGGGACTGTTCATCGCCATAACCGCAGGCTGGGTAATCGGCAGGCTGAAGCTGGAAAGATATATCGAAAGCTGGGTCTTCGACATTAAAATAGCCGACTCCCCGGTATCCGAGCAGCGCATTACATTTGAAGCCCGTTTACAATACGGCCTTAGCGCCGTACGTGAAATCGTCGGAAAGGTCTGGCCTTACGTGCTGGCGGGAATTGCCGTGGGCGCCGTCATTCACGGGTATGTACCGGAAGGGCTGATGGCATCATTTATGGGGAAAGATGCCTGGTGGGCTGTTCCTGCGGCTGTACTGCTCGGCGTCCCGATGTACTCCAACGCTGCAGGCATTATTCCGATAGTACAGGCGCTTATGGAGAAAGGGGCAGCGCTGGGCACATCCCTGGCATTCATGATGGCTGTTATAGGGCTGTCATTGCCCGAGATTATAATCCTGCGCAAGGTGCTGAAATGGCAGCTCATCGGAATCTTTATCGGCGTCATTGCAGTTGGCATCATCGTGATAGGTTACCTGTTCAACGCGGCGCTATGATTCGCTCATAATCAGAAGTCTTCTGACAGTTCAACGGCTAAAGAAAGTGGGCGGATCGTTCAATAATATGGAGGTTAATAGAATGGATATAAAAATACTGGGTCCCGGCTGTGCCAAATGCCAGAGCCTGGAAAAAACGGTTAAGGAAGTTGTTGCCGCCCTTAAACTCGATATCAAGATCGAGGAGATAAAAGACATGAAGGAGATCATGCAGTACTCCATCCTGATGACGCCCGGCCTGGTGATCAACGGGAAAGTTGTCATGAGCGGGAAGGTCCCGTCCAGGGCTGAAGTCGAGCGCTACATAAAGAATGCGCTCGACTCAGAAGGCTGATCGATAAGAAAGGAGTACATTCTGCAATGGCATACTCTATTAAGGGCTTAACCTTGTCACTATCGCTCGCAGGGATTATCCTGCTGGCCGGATGTTTAAGTTCGCCCTCAAATCCCAATCCACAGCCCGTTACAACACCGCTCCAGGCGGCTGCCAAGCCTGATGCCCCAGCGCCTTCCCCGACTCCGTCCGGGCAAAATCCGGCATCGGGTCCCGGAACTTCAGATAACGTTACTCCCGTGGCCGAGCAACCACAATCCCCCATGCCTAACCGGGTTGACGTTATTTATTTTCACGTTAACCAACGCTGCCCGACCTGTCTCTGTTTTGAACAGCAGGTTAACCATATTATCGAGGCTGATTTTAGCGATGAAATCAGCAGCGGCAGGTTAACATACCGGGTTTTGAATGCACAGCAGGAGCAGAATGCTGACATCGCTCGAAAGTACGGCGCCGTGGGCTCACAATTGTTCATTAACACGGTTGTAAACGGCGAAGACCATATAGAAGATATCCAGGATATCTGGAATTGGAACTGCAGGTACAATGCTCCGAGCTTTGACCGTAAAGTAAGAAGCGTAATCGAAGACAGCCTGAAAGGGCTCCAGTAAATGGATTTATCATCTTTATCAGCAAGTACCGGCATACCTGCCCTGTCGGCCTTTTTTCTCGGTTTGATGGCCACAGTCGGGCCGTGTACCATGGCTACCAACATCGCAGCTCTGGCCTACGTGAGCCGGAATCTGACCGACCGCAAATACGCCGTAGCTACGGCATCCCTGTATACGCTGGGGAGGATGCTGACGTATACTACGCTGGGCGCCCTGATAATCTACCTTGGCTTGAGTATACCTGGCGTATCCCTGTTTCTGCAGGGTATCGGCGAAAAAGTTCTCGGGCCTTTTCTGATCGTGATAGGACTATTGATGCTGTTCATCGACAGGATCTCTTTCGGCAGAGCCGGGAACCGACTCTCAGATATCGGCGGGAAGGTTGCCAACTGGGGTATGATCGGGGGACTTCCCCTGGGTGCGCTCTTCGCCCTGGCCTTTTGCCCCTACAGCGCCGTGCTGTTTTTTGCTGTTTTACTTCCGCTGGCGCTAAAATCCGCCGGTGGGGTTACGTTACCGGCCTTTTTTGCCCTGGGCACAGGCCTGCCGGTTCTTCTTTTCGGCATGTTGCTCTCGTTCGGCGTGGCCGGCATCTCGAAGTGGGTCGATGCCATATCCCGCGGCGAAAAGATAATGCGCGTAGCTGTCGCTATTATATTCATAGGCATCGGTATTTATTATTCGCTGCCCTGGCTGGGTACTTTATTAGCAGTCAATTAAATTTCATGAGGCGCAAATTATGAAACAATGCAATTTTGCAGGTTGGTTAATTGCCATATTAATTGTAATTACGCTTAACCTTCAATCGGCCTGCTCTCCGCCGCCAGCGGAGGTCGGGCAGCCCAACCGGGCGCCTGTAATTGAAAGTGTAAATTATGCGCATGATGCCTTTGGCAATACTGATGTACAGATTGACTGCGCTGCGAAAGATGCCGATAGCGATAACCTTACCTACCAGTGGACGGCGGAGGCCGGACAAATATCAGGCAGTGGACCCGATGTGCTGTGGCTGCCACCCGGTAAGATGGGGACTTATCCCATCACGCTGGTAGTTACCGACGGTGAAGGAGGTGTGGCGACGGAGAATATCAGTATCAGGGTGCTCACCAATGCTGACGGGACTGCCACCCCCACCGTGGAGGTTGGATTAAAGTTGGGAGATACGGAACCGGTCATAGTGGATAAGCAGCGTGTCCGCATCTGGATGACAACCGATATCATCTGCATGGTAGCGGGCGCCGGCGACTGCGACGACCTGACGTATACGTGGTCCGCCACAGGGGGCAGGATGCAGGGCAAAGGTCTGGAAGAAGGCAGGGCGGATAGGATCAGGTGGACCGCTCCCGGCGTAAGAAGCGACGCCACGGTCAGCGTTACAGTGAAAGACAGCCGGGGCAGAAAGGCCGAAGGCCAGGTTAATATCAACGTCTTTTGCTGCGGGAACTGATCAAGATATCTTTTTCAGGAATGGCGCCTCTGCGCAGTATGGCCGGTTTTTTCTCTGTAACATCCACTATAGTTGACTCCACGCCTCCTGAGCACGCGCCGCCGTCAAGAATGAAATCTACCGCAATGCCCAATTGCTCCCTCACCTCTGCAGCAGTCAGCGCGGCAGCCAGGTTATGCAGGTTGGCGCTGGTGCCCACAATGGGGCAACCCACTTCCTTGATCAGCCTCAGCGTAATTGCATGGCCCGGCATGCGCAGCGCAATCTTTCTGCTGCCGGCCAGCGCTATGCTGGTGAAAGACGGAGATGCTGTAAAGACTATGGTAAGCGCACCCGGCCAGAATTCGGCCATCAATTTTGTGGCCGGCTGCGGAATTTCTGCGGTCAACTCCTTTAAATGCGAAATATCGGCTATGAGGATGGGCAGCGGCAAATTGAGCGGACGGCGCTTGACTGCGAAAACCTTTGACACGGCCTTATCGTTGTATATGTCTGCGCCCAGGCCGTAGACCGTATCGGTGGGATAGGCCGCAATGCCTCCCGCCCGTATTACATCTGCGCACTTTTTAACCTGTTCCAGGATGTCCGCCGGGATATTATCGGTATGATGCATTTTCAGGTCCCCTGTTACAGCGAAATTGTACCCTAAATCACCCTGCCGCTTAAATATCGGGCAGGATACACAGCGTAGCTGGCCTGTGATATACTTTGTCAAATGAGCGGGGGAAAAGATAAGGCGGCCAGCCACCGAATATCCACCAGCGATGATATCGAGGTCTCCACTTACCTTGAGATCGCCAAGGAGATGCAGGGCGTGCAGGCTGCGCTCAAACCCGGCGAGATGCCGCACGGCGCACGCGAGGCCGTGGCCATCATCGACTTCGGCTCGCAGTACAGCCATCTCATCGCGCGGCGCGTCAGGGAATGCAACGTTTACTGCGAGCTCTTCCCCTATGACACTCCCCTGGAAAAGATCATGGCCATCCACCCGCGGGGCTTCATCCTCTCGGGCGGTCCGGCCAGCGTGTATGAAAAGAACGCTCCGCTCACGCCTGTAGGCATATACGAGAGCCACCTGCCGGTGCTGGGCATCTGCTACGGCATGCAGCTCATCACCCACCAGCTCGGGGGTACGGTCGCGCCCGGCGCCAGGCACGAGTACGGGCAGGCCGTGCTGCACCTGAGCGACGATAAATCACCGCTTTTTCTGGACATGGAGGAAGCTCTGACGGTCTGGATGAGCCATGGCGACGAGATCATGGAGATGCCCCCCGGATTCAGGTCCGGCGCCTATACGGAGAACTCGCCCAACGCCGTGATAAGCGACGGCGCAAAGGTATTCGGCCTGCAGTTCCACCCGGAGGTAGCGCACACACCGCAGGGCAAGCAGATCATCAGGAATTTCCTCTACAACGTCTGTGGCTGCCGTGGCGCCTGGACGCCCGGCAATTTCATACAGGAGAGCATCGCGGCCATCAGGGAGCAGGTAGGAGCAGGAAGGGTCATCTGCGCCCTGTCAGGGGGCGTGGATTCGGCTGTGGCGGCCAAGCTGGTGCATGCTGCCATCGGCGACCAGCTCACCTGCATTTTCGTCAACAACGGTCTGCTGCGGCGCGAGGAGCCGGAGAGGGCGCTGGAGACTTTCCGCAAGAACCTCAAGATGAATGTGGTTTATGTCGACGCCATCGACCTTTTCCTGGACCAGTTGAAAGGGGTCATCGACCCGGAGCAGAAGAGGAAGAACATCGGCAGGGAGTTTATCAAAGTATTTGAAAGCGAGGCCAAAAAGCTGGGCAAGATCGATTTTCTGACGCAGGGGACGCTCTATCCCGACGTTATCGAGAGCGCGACACCCGAGACCAAGGCGGCGGCCAAGATCAAGACCCATCACAACGTAGGCGGGCTGCCCTCCAAGATGGCGCTCACATTGATCGAGCCCCTCAGGTACCTGTTTAAGGACGAGGTGCGCAACGTTGGAATTGAGCTGGGCCTGCCGGAGGACATGGTCTGGCGGCAGCCCTTTCCCGGGCCCGGCCTTGCCATCCGCATCATAGGTGAGGTAACCCGCGAGCGGCTGGATATACTGCGCGGGGCCGACTGGATCGTGATGAACGAGATCAAGAAGGCCAAGCTGTACCGCCAGATGTGGCAGACCTTCGCCATTCTTACCGACCTGCGCAGCGTGGGCGTGATGGGCGACTTCCGCACCTACGGCTACCTGGTGGCGGTGAGGGCTGTGACTAGCCAGGATGCCATGACGGCCGACTGGGCCAGGCTGCCCTACAATTTACTGGCCACCATATCCAACCGTATCGTCAACGAGGTTCCCGGCGTGAACCGCGTGGTCTACGATATCACCAGCAAGCCGCCCTCCACTATCGAGTGGGAGTAGGCGGATCATTTATACACTATTATGAAGATTGCTGCCATCGGCGATCCCCACGGCAACCTGGAGAAGATACGCAGCATGCGGCTGGAGAAGGTTGACCTTGTCCTGCTGACGGGGGACCTGGGACAGACGGACAACCTGCGCAAGCTGGCCTTCGAGTTCCTCAATATCAAGCAACAGGGTATGCAGGAGAGGAGCTCTTACGCTGCAGGGTTCAAAGATGCCTTCATCCAATCACACCGGACGGCACTCAAGCTGGCAGGCTATATAGCGGGATTCTGCCCGGTCTACATCGTGCGCGGGAACGCCGATATATCGAACTACGATACCAGGAAATTTGCGTGCGCGTTCGGGATCGAGTTGCCATACCTGTACAATGACCTGCTCAAGATAAACGGGTTGCGCCTCATCGATAACCGCCTGGCCGTTTTCCGTGGACTGAGGATAGGAGGGGTCAAGTATTTCACGGATATAAGCTGGGCCCGGGAATTCGAGTTGGACGGCATCCCCGTGATAAAGGAGAGGGCGCTCAGGGATACGCAGGCCGTCAATAGAGTATTGAGTAGATTTGGGAAGCTCGATATCCTGGTTACACACGTGCCCCCCTATGGGGTGCTTGACAGGGTGGATTCGGTGACTGTTCCGCCGTCCTGGGTGGGCAGGCATGCCGGCAGCGGGACGATACTGGAATATATACAGAGCAAGCAACCGGAGTATGTTTTTTGCGGGCATATACACGAGGCTGAGGGATATGAGAGAGTGGGGAGGACGCAGGTTTACAACCTGGGGGCCGGGGGTTACAAGATCATTGAGATGGCGCCTGCCGGCGCAATTTGACAAAAGATTCATATCTAAATATACTAATACGGCATGCGGACAATTAACGACAGTTGATTTAAGCAGAATTTTGGTGTATACTCCGACAGCTTGGTGAGTACGCCAGGCTGTTTTGTTCTTTAACAATAGAATAGTGTATTGATGAATGGTGTCTAGTGTTCTAGTTGCAAATTTTTAGCAGGATACAGGCCGAAAGGTCTTGTGTTCATGCTGTTGTAGGTCAAAGATAATAAGGGCACAGGGTGGATGCCTTGGCGTTAACAGCCGATGACGGGCGCGGCTCGACTGCGAAAAGCCCCGGTGAGATGTCCAGCTATCTTAAGCCGGGGATTCCCTAATGGGGCAACCCATCTGGCCAAAAGCCAGATACTCTATATGAGTGGATACCAGGGGAACTGAAACATCTTAGTACCCTGAGGAAAAGAAATCGAATGAGATTCCCGGAGTAGTGGCGAACGAAAGGGGAAGAGCCTAAACCCTGCCGACTTAGTGGACTTGAGTCCTATGTCGACTGGGTGTTGCAAGGTGCAGCGGATAGTGCTCAAGAGCTATCGCAGAGTAAAAAACTTTTTACTTAGTCAAAGGTCCCTGGAAAGGGCCACCATAGAAGGTGATAGTCCCGTAGATTAAAAGTAAAAAGCTCTGGTTGCATTCTTAAGTACCACGGGACACGAGAAATCCTGTGGGAATCTGGGGTGACCACGCTCCAAGGCTAAATACTGTTAACGACCGATAGTGAACCAGTACCGTGAGGGAAAGGTGAAAAGTACCCCGTTGAGGGGAGTGAAATAGAACCTGAAACCTTGTGCCTACAAGCAGTCAAAGCCTGGATTTATCCGGGTGATGGCGTGCCTATTGAAGAATGAGCCTGCGAGTTACTCTACGTGGCCTGGTTAAGTGATTTCCATCATGGAGCCGAAGCGAAAGCGAGTCTGAATAGGGCGAATTTTGGTCGCGTGGAGTAGACACGAAACCGTGTGAGCTACCCATGGCCAGTGTGAAACCCAACTAATCTTGGGTGGAGGTACGAACCCGTAAGCGTGGCAAAGCTTTGGGATGAGCTGTGGGTAGGGGTGAAATGCCAAACGAACTCGGAGATAGCTTGTTCTCCCCGAAATGCATTTAGGTGCAGCCTCAGGTTATTAACTTGCGGAGGTAGAGCTCTGAATGAGCTAGGGGCCGTGAGGTTACCAAACTCAATCAAACTTCAAATGCCGTAAGTCGAATCCTGGGAGTGAGACCGCGCGGGATAAGCCGCGTGGTCGAGAGGGAAACAGCCCAGATCATCAGCTAAGGTCCCTAAGAGCGAGCTAAGTGGTAAAGGAAGTGATGTCGCTAAAACAGCCAGGAGGTTGGCTCAGAAGCAGCCATCCTTTAAAGAGTGCGTAACAGCTCACTGGTCGAGTGATGTCGCGCCTATAATTTAACGGGGCTCAAGTTCGCCACCGAAGCTATGGATCGCGCAAGCGATGGTAGGGGAGCGTTGTTATCGCAGTGAAGCTCGGGTGTAAACCCGGGTGGAGCAGTGACAAGTGAGTATGCAGGCATAAGTAGCGTAAAGGCATGTGAAAAACATGTCCACCGGAAGTCTAAGGTTTCCTACGCAAGGTTAATCCGCGTAGGGTTAGTCGACCCTAAGCTTAACCCAAAGGGGGTAGGCGATGGATAGCAGGTCAACATTCCTGCACCACCATTTTTTCGTTATCAGCAAAGGAGGGACACAGTAGGATAGGTTGAGCGTACCCATCGGACATGGTGCGTTCCTGATTCTAGGCGTGCCGGGGCAGGAAAATCCACTCCGGCGTCAAGCTGAGGAGAGGGGGAAAAGGAGGGGCAACCTGAGTTGACTCAACCGAGTTCACACTGTCCAGAAAATCTTCGTTGCGAGAATTTATGGTGACCGTACCGCAATCCGCCACTGGTAGACGGGGGTAAGTATCCCAAGGTGTTCGAGAGAACTCACGTTAAGGAACTCGGCAATCTAACCCCGTAACTTCGGAAGAAGGGGGCCCGCGCAAGCGGGGGCACGAAACCGGCTCAAGCGACTGTATAACATAAACACAGGTCTCTGCCAAAGCGAAAGCTGAGGTATAGGGGCTGATACCTGCCCAGTGCTGGAAGGTTAAGGAGAGAGGTCAGGGGTAACCCGAAGCTTTGAACCGAAGCCCCAGTGAACGGCGGCCGTAACTATAACGGTCCTAAGGTAGCGAAGTCCCTTGTCGGGTAAGTTCCGACCCGCACGAAAGGTGTAACGACTTGAGCGCTGTCTCAACGTGAGACTCGGTGAAATTGAAATGGGGGTGAAGATGCCCTCTACCCGCAACTGGACAAAAAGACCCCGGGAGCTTTACTATACCCTGGTATTGGACTCGAGCTGAGCTTGTGTAGGATAGGTGGGAGGCTGTGAAGTCGGGGCGTCAGCCTCGGCGGAGCCAACGGTGAAATACCACTCTTGTTTGGTTTTGGTTCTAACCTGCCGAAATGGTGGGGACAGTGCCAGGCGGGTAGTTTAACTGGGGCGGTTGCCTCCCAAAAGGTAACGGAGGCGCCCAAAGGTCCCCTCAGCACGGGTGGAAATCGTGCGTTGAGTGCATTGGCATAAGGGGGCTTGACTGTAAGACCAACAAGTCGAGCAGGGACGAAAGTCGGGCAAAGTGATCCTACGGCTCCACGTGGAAGGGCCGTGGCTTAACGGATAAAAGCTACCCCGGGGATAACAGGCTTATCTTGCCCAAGAGTTCACATCGACGGCAAGGTTTGGCACCTCGATGTCGGCTCGTCGCATCCTGGGACTGAAGCAGGCCCCAAGGGTTGGGCTGTTCGCCCATTAAAGCGGCACGCGAGCTGGGTTCAGACCGTCGTGAGACAGGTCGGTCTCTATCCGTTGTGGGCGCTGGAGATTTGAGGGGAGCTCTCCCTAGTACGAGAGGATTGGGAGGGACGGACCTCTGGTGTGTCAGTTGTCGCGCCAGCGGCAGTGCTGGGTAGCCAAGTCCGGAAGGGATAAACGCTGAAAGCATCTAAGTGTGAAGCCCACCTCAAGATGAGATCTCCCACTGGTTTAACCAGGTAAGATCGCAAGAAGACCACTTGCTTGATAGGCAGCATGTGTAAGCACAGTAATGTGTTGAGCTGAGCTGTACTAATGATCGAGGTCTTTGACCTATACCAGAATGAGCACAAAACCTATTTCATCAATCACTATTTTCGACGCGGGGTGGAGCAGTGGTAGCTCGTCGGGCTCATAACCCGAAGGTCGCAGGTTCAAATCCTGCCCCCGCTACCAGCAGAATATATTTCGCCGGTGATTCTTAATTGAGTTTCCGGCGATTTTTATTTTGTTCACGTATCCGTCGATGAATTGTTTCTTGATCTCAGGGCTGGTGCTATCAATCGACTCAATCGCAAGGTTTATCTTCAGAATAGAGCGGTATACGATATTTAAACAGTTGTAACTATCTTCTCGTCGGATTGTTACGGCCTTCTTTGTTACGGAGAGCATTGGCAACAATTGAAGCTGAGGCCTTGAAGCTGAGATTCTTTGTGTTGATAACTAAGTCATAGAGTGTCGGGTCTTCCAACTCAGCGTGAAAATAGCTCCTGGTAAACTCTCGACGGCTGCTGTCAGAGCGTACTATCTCTTTTTTTGCCTCCTTTCCATCCAGCTTCAAATCCGCCATTACACGACTCACTCGCATTTTGAGCGGCGCGACAACAAGCACGTGAAGCGCTTTTGGATAGGCCTTTAGAATAAACTGGCTGCCTCGTCCTCGGAAAACCATCCGCCGAGTTCGAGCCAATTCTCTAATAACAGATATTAGCGCTTTTAAATAACGCTTATCATCCAGAGGCATTGCAGAAGCGGATAGATATGCGCTTGCAACCCCCCTCCTTATTGCACTACGTGCCAGTGCTTCTCCAATTCGCTCCAAAAGGATGGGAGACGGCCTCTCTTTGGCCATTATTTCGCTATCGGTCCGGTTAATTGCTGCAGCTACTGCGGCTATTATTTCTCGGTCAACATAGTCAACTTTGAGTAGATCGGCGACCAGTCTTCCTATTTCGGGTGCTCCGCTCCCCATTTGTCCTCTTATCGTTACTATCGGCATTTGACCACCTCCTATCTTAGCGTCATGGGATACTCAGCGCCTCGTTTGACCCGATCCATTCACGGCTTTAACCTCCGCCCATAATAATTGGTAAGTATCAGCGGATTATATACAAATACGCGAAGCTGCCATGACCGCCCCGCAAACATTTTACTCAATCCGTCCCCGGTTGCTTGATTTTCCTTGCCACTCGCTCTTGCTTCGTGCGCCACTCTCTGAATAACCAATTCTTTAATATGATTGGAGTAACAACTGTTGTCAGCAGACTCATTAAAACCACTGCTGAGTATGTGTTCTGGAATATCAGATTTCCATTCAGCCCTATCAGCGCTACAACCATCGTGACCTCTCCCCTGGGCGCCATGCCAAAACCGACAATTAGAGAATCTTTTATATTCATGCCCTGCAGTTTCGCTGTGGTCCCGCAACCGATGACCTTTGTCAAAATTGCCACCACCGTTAAGGCTGCCAGGAACAACAGTAACTCCGCTGTTATTACATGAACATCCATTAGAACACCCAGGGAGATGAAGAAGATAGATGCAAATATAATTCTGAGATACTCTGCCCCTTCTCTAAATACTTGCTCATGTCTTAGTTTGACGCCGGCAAAGGAGACACCGGCAAAAAAAGAACCTATTATAGCAGACAAGCCCACTAACCCCGCTAACATGGCATAAAGGAAGGCTACCATGATAGCAAAGAGAAAGATAGATTCAGGGTATTTCTCAGCTACCCCAGTCCTATCCAGTCTGATTATGATTCTGGCAAAAGCAATCTTGCCCAGCAAAACGCCGACGACAATAAATCCGATTGCCTTTGCTACTGCTATTAAAATAGCAGTAAGTGAAAGCGTGTCTGATACGAATCCTTCTGATACGGATAAAGCCAGTAGCACCAAGACATCATCTATTACCGCAGCGCCTATTATCGCTTGGGCTGCTTCGGTCTGTAGTTTTCCCAGCTCCTTCAGCACATTGGAAGTGATAGCTATACTCGTTGCTGTCAGCGAAGTACCAATAAAAATGGAAGCCTTGTAATCAAACGCAAACATCTGTGCCAAAAAGAAACCGCCAAGCCAGGGTACTATAACTCCAAAGAGCGCTATGAACAGGTACTTAAAATTCGCTATCTGTTTGAGCCCGAATTCCAATCCTATGGTAAAAAGCAGTACCACGGCGCCTAAATGAGCTAAGCTGACAACGAACTCAGTAGGGGTAATCCACCCGATGAAACTCGGCCCTAATAATATGCCGACCAGAATTATCCCTACGACGGCGGACTGGTTTATCCAGTATGCGATCAGATAGCCCGCTAAAGCCATCAGCAACAGCAGGCTCATCTGAAATTCTGTTGAAGCTAGTATTGATTGTGCGGCGCCCAATTAACTTTACCCCGCTTCTTCCGGACTCTCTTATAAATAATATACATTAAGCAAATTATGAGTGTCTAATTTAGCAGAAAGGGAATCTATCCTGCTTTCCCTGATGCATAATACAAATGAGGGTCGTGGAATATTGTTGACTCTCCTGATAAACAACCGATCAATATCGGAAGACAGCAGCTATTGTTGCGCTATCGGGCACCGCTTCAGGCGCCACAGCGAATACGGCCCCACTATTAAGGAGAGTGTATACTGCAGAGAAATCCAGTAAATCCTGGTCACCTGGCTGCATTTCTTGATGGAGAGTGGCCCGGCTGTTTTCCAAATCGAAGGCGCCCCAGGCTTGAATACCAACTGCTACAAACAACAAATCAATTCGACCGTGATAAGATGCCGGTACAATTTCTATCAGGTTGTTTGTAACTTTGTCCGTGCCTGAAAGTTCTTGATAGCGCGCGGCTGCTTGCGTTCGTGTTTTTATAAAGTGCGGCTCAGCAATGGCCCACGCGCGGTCGCGCAATTCATCATTGCTCAGTTCCTCGGGGTTCCCCTTGATGCCGTCACTCATTAGATGTTTATAAGTATTCGCTTTCGCATAAATTGGTAGCAGGTAGTCTACTCCCGCCAATATCAAAGGGACCTGTTCATTGCGAAGCAATTCGTTCAAACCTGAATCGATTCGACAAAAGAACTTGAGGAGGTTCGCCTTGATATCGTCGATGCCATGTCCATGACCATGAAAAATGGCTGATCGTTCGCCTTTTCTTACAGGTGAAGCAGTATGTAGCTGTAGGTTTTTCTCATAATCGCTGCGAAGGATATCTGCCAGACTTTTCGGCATATTTTTCAGAATAACTTCGGTAGCAGTGTGACGCGTGCATTCCAGCATCCTCACACTATTCTGACTTAATGCCAGTATATAAAAACGCCCGTCGCTTGCCAGCAAGGCAAGAAGAGGTTTGATGTGGAAACGATGAGTGACAACCACGAGTTCTTCAAACGATAAAGGGACTCTATAGCAGCGAAACAATCCGGCAGCAGAGAATAATGCCAAGCCGTCGCTCTGATGTCGCCAGAAGAACGCACGTTTAAACAGTTTATTAATGGGATCCAGCAGTGCTTGTATTTCTATAGAAGGCAGCCCCATATCAACCAGTCTCTCCTGAGCTTTCCGTACCAGGTTCTTCAATCTGATGGGGTCCTGCCTTATTTGTTCTCCCGCACGATGCGTGGGCATATAGATCGAAACACAAGGCCCCACAGGGTTTTCTACGAGTATTCTTACATCATCCATCGACAGCATGCTCATATCGGTAGCCCTCCCATAATGCAGAATTCATGCATGTGAGTACGAGTGTTCAAGTGAACTCAATTTCACCGACGTCATACGCTCGTCTTTATTAATTGCCATATGTTACGACCTGGCAATGATCTTACAATCAAAGAGGTCTTAGCTATCAGATGAAGTCCTGTCTATTACACCTGGGAAATATAGCGCCTTTTTCTGCCGTGCTCTTTAGCCAGCTTGGCAAATTGACTCCACTTTAATACGCGACCGATACCACGGCGACTACCACTCGGGAGCCAAAAAAGATTTCCTTGACTGACCTTAAGCTCACCGAGCTTTGCATCGTTTTCCTTTACCTCAAACACAATGTCATTAGCGCCTACCAGCAGTCGAGGTATACCTGTAATAATAACCTGATGACTAGCCATACTAACCTCCTGTGAACTCATCTGGGCGCATTATACAACTGTTTTAGTATATCCCGAGGACTCAAAGACACGGTGCTCTTGTTTTACGTGGAAAGGTCACTATGCTCCCTGGCGATTGAATCGGCCACCCCTTTCATAATTTTTGCTGTGTCTTCTGGCATTGCAGTACTTATGTAGATGCCTGAGCCCATTTCAAAACCCGCAATGGTGGTAAGCCGGGGCACTATCCGGACATGCCAGTGATAATAAGGGTCTTCTTCATCCTCGGTAGTACTGGTATTAAACATGTAGTTGAAGGCTGGATTATCCAGCTCCCGGTAAAGGCCCAGAAGAGTGTCCTTTAACACCACAGACAGCTCAGTTAAATAGGTTGATGGAAACAGGCCAAAAGAGGCACGATGCATCTTGGGAATAATCCAGGTCTCGTATGGAACGCGTGAAGCATAAGGGTGGAGTACAATAAAATCTTTAGTCTCAGCTACAATCCGTTCTCCGGTTTTTAATTCCTCGGCAATCAAGTCACAATAGAGGCACTTGCCAATATCATCATAATAATTAACAGCGGCATCGAATTTTCGTCGATAGTAGGTACCGGCGATAGGTGTGGCGATTAACTGCGAATGTGGGTGGATTAAAGACGTTCCAGATGCCCGACCATGGTTCTTAAAAATAGCAATGAACTTCAGTTGCCGGATTTTCTTTAGTGTATTGTACCTCTCCAGATAAGCAAGTAGCACAGTTTCTACTTGCTTATAGGGCATCAGAGCCATCGGCATATTGTGGACCGGAGTTTCTATTATCACCTCATTTACGCCTACTCCATCCATTTTGCGAAACAGATTTCCTTCCGTCTTTCTAGCTGTATCGCCCAAACCACTGAATGCGCCGAACCGATTAGGTATGATCCTGACCGCCCAATCTGAAACGTCAGGTGATGATGGAAGTCTCAGGACTTCAGTGGGAGTCTGGTTTTCGTTACCCGGGCAAAACGGGCAGGACTTATCCCAGCTTGAGATCTCATGAACAGGCGCACTTTTGGGCGCATCCTGGGGACGTTTAGCTCTCTCCGGAGCAACTACCACCCATTCTCGGGTTGTGGGATCTTGCCTGATTTCTGACATGCTACGCACCAAATTACATAATCAACTGTATGGTTTTATTCAAGCCATCAATCATCTGTTGATTAAGGCTATTCGTATTGTATCGCCTTTCCGGTCAGTTTGAAAACGGTCTTAAAGGAACCCAGCAAATCAAGATATTGCTCTATCAATCGAGTCATGAGAAAACGCTGCCTTACAGATTCCTTTGCCTCTCTACCCATACGCTCACACAGATCCCGGTCTTTAATCAATTGCACTATTTTTTCAGCCGCCTGATCAACAGAATCCACCAGGAAGCCGTTGACACCGTCTTCGATCTGGTAACGTATTCCTCCCACATTACCACCGATCACAGCAGAACCCTTCCACATGGCCTCGGTTACGGTCAGACCGAATCCCTCGCTTAGCGATTTCTGCAGCACCACGGCCGCTTTTCGCTGCAAGGCATTGACGAGAGCCCCATCCTGCACCGTAAGGATGATGATCCTGTCATTTCTATAGCCCAATAATGACTTGAAGACCTCATTGCCCTCAGGGTCATCAGTGGCGACATTGCCGACAAGCACCAGAGTACAATCAACCTGTTTGCTTGCTAATTGGAAGGCCTTGATAACACCTTCCGGATCCTTCCAGCGGTCGAAGCGGGAAATCTGCACGACCAGCGGCAGGTCAACGGGGATATTATAATGTGCCAGTCGTTCTTTTATCTCCTGTTCATCAATCTCCCTGTTGGTAATGGTAAAAGGGTCTATGGCAGGCATAAAGAAAAGCTGCGGCGTTTTGATATCCTGTTTATACTCCCTGCCGCTCAGTATGACCGCGTCATATTTTTCAATATACGGTACAAGACGGTTCCACAGGGCTTTGTGAGGAGCCGAAAGATCGATATGACAGCGCCATATCCACGGACAGTCCTTACGGTAATGATTGATCATGGGCAGGGGTTGTGGATCATGAACGATAACCATATCATGGTCCAGATGGTTCCTGACCGCATTTTCATAGATGACATCTTCATATATTTGCATCTTCCTGTCTGTGAGGTTTATCTCGGCGCCCTGTATAGCGTTGTGCATTTTCTTGGTGATTGTAAAGAAGTCAGGTGACCCCTGTATGACCCGCCATCCGGTTTTTATGCCCAGGCTGTTCATTAACAGAGTCTCGGATGATAATAGTTGTGCCACACCACCCCCGTAATAGGTCGAGTTTATATTCACAACATGCAAATCTTGAAGTGGCCTGGCCTTTTCTTTCAACCGTTTTATTACAGCGGCCCCAACCAGTGGCTTATAATCCTCTATCTGTGTTAATCTGAATTTCCTCATCTCATTAAACTCCCTCTTATCCGGCCGCAGGTACAATGCGCTGCCGGTCAAGTATCCTGTATGTCAGCAGTTTGACCTGATCAGCGATGAAAAACCATACGATAGCATAGCCCCAGATAAATCCGGCCAAGCCCCAACCGATAGGCGCCATTACAATACCATAAACCGCGATCAAGGTAGCCACGATCTGTGTGGCGATTACTGCAAATAAGAGGATATTTGAAGGCCTGGTGGACCAGAAAGGCCCCCTTGTACGTGCAACGAAAACAGTCAGATGACCGGCAACCGACAGCTTGAGATACATAAACGACTGCACGGTGTCGCGGGAGAGATGAAAAACTGTCTCGCCAAGGTAAAACAGCAGGAAAGAAGCAATCACTCCGACTATGCCAAGTACACCGGCCATTGTCAGGACTTCGCGCATGTTCCAACGTTGCGGTTGTGTGGAGAAATTTACGTTATCATAGGCAATGGACAGGATAGCCCCGTCATTAAGTATAGCCAGTAGCACAATCATAATGGCGGTGACGGGGTAAAAGTTAAAAACCACTATGGATAAAGTCATGAAAAGCAGTACGCGTATCGTTTCAGCAATGCGGTAGATGGCGTAATTAGTCATGCGCTGAAAGGTCTTACGGCTCTCCTTAACAGCATCGATAATCACAGAAAGGCCGGGTAACATAAGGACGATATCAGCCGCTGCTCTGGCAGCATCGGTGGAACCTGCTACTGCAATACCTGCGTCTGCTTTTTTTAAGGCGGGCGCATCGTTTACTCCATCGCCGGTCATTCCGACTATGTGGCCGCGATTTTGCAGCATTTCTACTATATGGTACTTATGCTCGGGGTATACCTGCGCAAATCCGTCGGCCTGCTCAATTGCATCACTAAGCCGGCTATCAACATCTGTATCAGCCTTTGAGAAAATGCCGGCGTCAATAATATTGCTGCCCAGGTCTAACTGTCGGCCTATCTCCTGAGCAATGGCAATCTGGTCCCCGGTAAGCATCTTCACCTTAATACCCATCTCCCTCGCCGCGTCAACTGTTTCGCGTGAATCTTCTCGTAGTGGATCGTAAAGAGGCACGACCCCCTGAAATTTCCAGGCGCCGCTGTCATCCGTGGCAGCAACTCCCAGCGAACGGAATCCGCGACGGGCGAATTCATTTACAGCCGCGTCCACTTGCTCCTGAATTTGTGAAGCGCCGGCATACAATGCCAGTATGACCTGTGGCGCGCCTTTGCTTACTTTGAACGTCACGCCGGACTTCGCCTTAACAGTAGCCTCGGTCCTTTTATGCACGGGGTCAAACGGCTGAAAATGGACTATTTCATAGGATGAAAGTATGCCTTTGTCTTTTACTCCGCTGATTATGGCAAGATCGATGGGATCCTGGTTTTCCTCACGTGAAGCCAGCGCTGCATTCAGGAAAAGTTCATCCGGGCTTACACCGATAACAAACGGGGCGCCCGGCGTCAATTTACTCTGTGTAAGTGTGCCGGTCTTATCCGAGCAAAGCACGTCCACACCCGCCATTTCCTCTACGGAGGCCAGCCGGGTTACGATGGCCTGCTTTAAGGCCAGCGTGCGCGCGCCCACAGCCATGGTTACCGAGAGGACAGCGGGCATAGCGACGGGCACTGCAGCAATGGTAAGCACCAGGGCGAACTGTAGCACTTCCAGCGGCTTGTCGCCCCTCAGCAGTGCAACAGCAAAGATAACCACGGCCAGCGCCACGGCAATTACAATAAGGAAGTTGGCTATCTTGATAACAGCGCGCTGCAAATGGCTGCGCGTGCGGGATGATTCCACAAGCTCAGTAGTCTTGCCGAAATAGGTATGTGTCCCGGTGGCAAAGACCAGGGCGTCTATCTCGCCCTGTTTCAATATTGATCCGGAATATGCAACATCCCCAGCCTTCTTTTCTACCGGTAATGACTCACCGGTCAAAGCCGCCTGGTCAATTTGAACTGCGTCACCGTCCAGTAACCTGGCATCAGCCGGAATGATATCGCCGATGCGAAGTCTGATAATATCTCCGGGCGCCAGTTCCCTCGCCGGTACCTGCGCCCATTTATCCTCACGCTTAACCCTGGCCTGGACAGCCAACGTCCGTTTGAGGGCGGCCACTGCGTTGCCTGCCTGGAACTCCTCCCTGAATCCCACTATTGCATTGAGCAAAAGTAAACAAGTAATAATCCCCAGATCAGCCCAGTGTTGCAGAATTGCGGAAAGAGCGGCTGCAATCATTATCATGATGGGGATGGGTCCCCAGAAATATGACAGGAATTTCAACAGAGGATTTACGCTTTTTTCGGGCAATTCATTGTAGCCATACTGGCTGATACGGTCACTGGCATCCGCGTTGCTGAGGCCGGCAGTAGAGGCATGAAGTTGTTTAAGTAAATCGGCAACCGGGACATCCTTATAATCGCTGGCCAGTATGCTGTCATTCCCTTCCTGATTATTCATTACTCAGCCCCCAGTGTGATGTGCGCCTGCCTGTATTCAAGTTATCTGGCTGGCGCCGGTATTCTAATTGTTATCGTTAACTTGCCTCTCTTTCGACCCTATATCAAATCAATTTTAATAATAATTATTATTACCATCAAATCCGCCAATGGACAGTGGTGCTGTTAAATGCGGGGTAAGGTCGCGGGTTCAAATCCTGCCCCCGCTACCATAAAATGCCCGTCTTGTATAAGACGGGCGTTTTTATTTTGGTCGATAAACCATTGATGATTTATACAGCAGCAGGAATCCATCGTTAGTTGTGGTTTACAAGAAGTTGACAAAGACATATAGAAAAATTTACAATAGGTTGACAATATGATAACCAGAGATAAGCTGCTTGAGTTGGCCGGGCAGAAGGATAAAATCTTTGTCTCTCGATTGGCGGTACAATTTGCGGTTTCCAGGCAGTATCTGAGCCGCTTAATAAATGAGCTTGTGAAGGCAGGCAAACTGATTAAGGTTGGGGAAACGAGATATGCCTATTATATACTTCCCGAATATGCGCAGCAGCACCCGGAAATTCTGCCGGCGCAATATATAAAGACTTTTATCAACGCTTCTCTCGAAGAGCATGTCATTCTAAGCCGGATAGAGCAGGAATATCCTTCGCTTGGAAAGCTCCCTGAAAACATCCGAAGCATATTCACCTATGCTTTTTCCGAGATGTTCAACAATGCCATAGAGCATTCGCAATCAAAAACTATACGTATTGAAGTTGCCGTACAGAATAAAAGGCTATTATTTGTCGTAGAAGATTATGGCATCGGTATCTTTAGAAACGTTATGAGGGAACGGAACCTCAAATCGGAGTTCGAGGCCATGCAAGATCTATTGAAGGGAAAGACAACCACGATGCCGAAATCTCATTCAGGTGAGGGGATATTCTTCACATCCAAAGTGGGAGACATGTTTATTCTGGACAGCTATGGTTATCAACTCATGATAGATAACAAATTGCCGGATGTGTTTATCGAGAAGGTAAATAAAATAAAGAAGGGAACAAGAGTAACATTCAGCTTGAATATATCCGCATCACTCCGCCTCAACGATATTTTTAAGAAATATACGGATATCGGCGCCGGGAAAGACTATGGTTTTGACAGGACGGAGATCAGGATCAAGCTTTATACCATGGCGGGTATATATATTTCGCGCTCCCAGGCGCGGCGCGTTCTCGCAGGACTGGAGAAATTCAAAGTGATCGTCTTTGATTTTGATAAAGTGTCAGTCGTCGGGCAGGCCTTTGCCGACGAGATATTCAGGGTCTTCCGTCATAAATATCCGGATATCAGACTGGAAACAGAGAACATGAACGAGAGTGTTAATTTCATGGTCGAACGGGCCAGGTCAGAAGCTGAATTAGAGGACGGCCTTTAATTATTTGTAATAGCCAGTGTAATGCATCCCATTAGTCAAGCCGTAACTAACTGATTAATCCGGCTGCTGATCCATCCCCGGGTTTTACTCATAATATGACCGGTTTTTATTTTAATATTGTTCTTTAACTGATATGTATTTGGATACCATGCCCACGTAGGGTATAATTTCAGGTGGTCTGTCAATATTATTTTAAGTATGAAATATCGAAGGAGGACCCAATAAATTGGAAAAACACGAACTTGTTATTGTAGGAGGCAGCGCGGGAGGCGTCCAGGCTGCCATTTGCGCTCAGAAACATCACGGATTAAAGGACATCATGGTTATCCGAATTGAAGAAAAAGCAATGGTGCCATGTGGCATCCCATATATATATGGGACTCTGGGTGCGGTTGAGAAAAATATATTGCCGGCCGGCCTGCTCGGGGAAGCTAAACTGAAGTTCGGAGAGGTAGTATCCATTGACCGAAAAGCGCAAACTGTTTCACTGAAAAATGGTGAAGTGATAGGGTATGGAAAGTTGATTCTGGCTACAGGGTCTAATCCTCTTAAACCACCTATAGAGGGCATCGATAAAAAGAATGTTTGGTTTGCATGGAAAAATACTGAGTATCTGGGTGATTTGGCCAAAGCCATTGATAAGATTGGCGATATTGTCGTCATCGGCGGCGGCTTTATAGGTTTGGAGTTTGCTGATGAGTGCCGTAAAAAAGGACATAAGGTAACTATCGTAGAAATTTTAGAGCACTGTTTGCAACAGGTATGCAGCACCGACCTGTGCATACGGGCAGAGGAGACTCTGAAGGAAAATGGGATAACTGTAATAACAACGAATGGCGTGACGTCAATCAATGGCGCCGGTAAAGCTGAGTCAGTCACATTGCAGAGCGGCGATAAAATAAAGTGCGATATGGTGATAGTCGGCATTGGCGTAGTGCCCAATATAAAAATAGCCAAAGACGCCGGACTGGAAATTGGACCTACGGGGAGCATCAAAGTCGATGAGTTCCAGAGAACTGCTGATGCTAATATCTTTGCTGTTGGGGATTGTGCTGAAAAATACTCTTTCTTTAACGGATCACCGGTGCCTATCAGGCTGGCGGCTGTAGCAACCAGAGAGGCGAAAATAGCGGCAGCTAATTTGTATCAGGCGCAATGGCGTAATATTGGAACGATCGGTGTATTTTCAACTGTTGTCAGCAATACGGCAATCGGCATGGCAGGATTAACCGATACGAAAGCTCGTGAGTTGGGCTATGACATTATCACGTCTGAAGCTCAAGCCCCTTCCAAACATCCAGGCACAATGCCTGAAGCGCATCCCATGAAAGTGAAACTGGTATTCGACCGCAGGTCCGGGAAAATACTCGGCGGCTGTGCGTGCTGCGCTCAAACTGTTGGGGAGGTAGTGAACATAATCGCAGCTGCCATAGTAAATGAAATGACCATGGAGCAGATCGCAATGTTCCCAATGGGAACACATCCATGGCTGACTGCTTCACCGCTGGTGTATCAAATTACGGATGCCGCCAGCAATGCAATTCATAAAGTAAAAGGTATAGCTACAGCATAAACTTAATCGCTTAAAATCGGGTAGCCCTGCTGTCAAGCAGAGCTACCCGCATCTCAACCGCTTGAATTGAGGGAAATTGCTTCCCTGATTATGCTGGCTACATCCTTGACCTGAAGCTTACCTTCAAGATTCTCAGCTTTTATCGCGTCCTGAAACATCACCAGGCAACCCGGGCAGGCCAGTGCCAGTATATCGGCCCCGGTCAGGGCGGCCTCCCTGATGCGTGTCCTGGCCGGGCTGTCCTGTCCGCCGGAAAGGTAATCGGTAACGAAATTGCCGCTGCCCCCACCGCAGCAAAATGCGTCGGACCTGTTCCTGGGCATCTCGAGTAGCTCTACTTCTGTGAGGCTGCGCAGCGCCGTGCGCGGCGCATCATATACCTTATTATGCCTGCCCAGGTAACACGGGTCATGGTATGTAACTTTTAATTTGCCTGCCACCGGCTTGAGCATCTTATCTTTAATCAGACTGTCCAGTACCTCCGTGTAATGGTAGACTTCGAAGGTATAACCCATGCCCTGGTACTGGTTCTTCATGATATTGTAACCGTGAGGGCACAGGGTGATGACCTTTTTTACGCCTAATTCCCTGAATTTATCTATGTTCTTTTTTGCCAGGGCGTTAAATAGATCGGTCTCGCCCAGCGAATACACTTCATTGCCGCAGCACTCCTCGTCGTTGCCGAGAATACCGAATGACAAGCCTGCTTTTTCCAGTAAGCCGACCAGGTTTCTGGCCATTTTCTGGCCGTTTTCATCGTAAGATCCGATGCAGCCGATATACAGCAGGAAGTCATCGCCTTTCTCATATATCCTGGTTCCATTCGCCCAGGCGGCACGTTCATTCCTCACGTTTTTAAAAGGATTGCCATAATTGTAAACGGATTCAAGGAAGCGCTTGACCCTGGCGGGGATTTTGCCCTGCTCAACCATATCGCTCCTGGCGCCGATGATCCATTCGACGATGTCGGGGGCGAACTTCATGGGGCACTGCTCGGTGCAGTTTTTGCAGTTGGTGCACGCATAAAGTATCTCGGCAAGATGCTCCGACCACGGCAGCTCGCCTTTCAGCCAACCGTAGGTCAGCCACAACCTGCCGCCGGTGGAATAGCTATCGAACCTGAACCTGTTATATGAGGGACAGTTTATGGCTGAGTAGTCGGTCGGGAATTTGCAGTAACCGCACCTGAAGCACCTGTGTATCTGGGCCTGGTATTTCTTCATCGGGTCACCTCCCAGTTCCCGGGGTTCATAATGCCGTTGGGATCCAGCAGTTTCTTGATCCTCATCATTAGATTTAGCGTTTCGGGGTCCATCTTTGCCATAGTCATCTGCTGCTCGTCGATATTGGGTTTCCACATCACGCCGCCGTTTTCAAGGGCAAATTCAGCCGCTTCATCAAGCGCCTGTTTGGCCCTTTTCATGGTATCCGGCTCAGCCCGGTTAAACGTGTACGAGAAGGAAAACATCATGCTGTGCCCGCCGTCGATCATACGGGCGGCGGAGGAGTAGAAAAGGTCATATTTCTGCGCCAGTTCAGCCAGCTTCTTAACGTAAGCCGGATACTTCTCCAGGGGGGCTATGGGGCCGCTGTATTCAAACCCGCCCCCCTTGCTGACATCCGCAAACCTGGTGGTGTCTTTGGAAGGCATTGCCAGCATGGGCGCCTTCATATCGGGGGGGAGGCTGACAAACCCGCCTTCCCTCCTCTCGAAGTATTCCCATAGAGCACGCCAGGCCATTTTCTTTTTGAATTCCACTTCCTCTTCGGTGTCGCCGGTTATATAGAAAAGAATGTAGTAGTTGCCCCTGAATCTGAGCGGTATCGGCTGTGCGGTTACCACCAGGTCTTCTATCATTTCAGTCCGGCCAAGCTTGCGCATGATCTCGGGCACCAGTTCAACCTCGTCGGTGAGGAAAAGCATGCAGTCTCGAAGCTTCTTGCAGGGATAGAGTCTGAGCGCCAGCTTCGTGATGATCCCGGTGGTGCCAAACCAGCCGAAAAACAGGCTGCTCAGGTCCGGCAAAGGCGGTCCCTTGGAGAACCAGTATGGCGAGACAGCGCAGGAGCCGATCTTACATTTTTCCCCCGTGGGCAGCACCACCTCCAGGCCACAGACCATATCGGAGTTGAACCCGTGCTGCTGCGTCAGGCGTCCCTGGCCGTGTATTACCGCGTTGGCTGCTATGGTTGTGATCGGTGGAGAATCAGGTATGCTGTGACGAAGATGAGGATAATTCTTTAACAGGTAGCTTTTCAACGCGCCGTGCGTAGTACCTCCTTCCACTATCACATACGCTGCTGATTCGTTGACCTCCAGTATTTGACCCATCCGCTTCATATCCAGCAGAATGCCGCCTTTTTGCGGGATAACCAGTCCGGTTAGCGAAAGCCCGCCGCCCTTGGGGATAACAGGTATTTTCTCCCTGTTGGCCAGCTTTACTATGGCCTGTATCTCTTCAACCGTTGAGGGCATGACGACATAGTCCGGCTCGTGCGGCGGCATCAGGCCCGGGTCCCGCCCGTACAGGTAAAGCTCCTCTTTATTGTTGGATACAAAGTCTTTATCGGAGATCTTGCTAAGTTCCTGTAATATATCTATCATCGCACTTACACCCCGGCTTCCATTTTAAACAGTTGGAGGCTCTGTCCCTCGCCTATCGCCAGCCTGCAAAGGTCTATCATGTGGATCGGCTTTAATCCACGCGCGGCTACCTTATCCGCCAGCGAATCCCAGCAGGCGGGACAATTGAAAACAACGTATTCGGCGCCTGATTCCAGCATATCATCGATGTTTCTTTTCTGTACGTCATCGGCCAGGTCCGGTCCCATGCCCATTCTGAAAATCTCGCCGCAGCAAAGCGCTTTCTGTCTGTCGTATTTTCGCTTAACCCTTTCAACGCCGATAGCACTGAAGATATCATCAACAAAATGATCAACCTGCGGTATCAACCTGGTGGAGCAATTTCTCTGGTAGGCCGCTTTCAGGTTGAGCGGCTTTACCTGGGACTTGAGATTTTTCAGACGTTCCAGCAGGTATTCATAATAATGCACCGGCTTAAAGGGCACTTCGATGCCATAAGCCGGCGCTATGGAAGTGTAAGTAGCGTAGCATTCGTCATGAAGGCAGACCAGTTCCTTGATACCCTGCTTCTTAATGTTCTCGATAATGACCGGCAGCCTTTCCCTGATGAGCGATGTCTTGGCGTAGTGCAGGAAAACAGCGTTGCAGAAAAACTCCTGGCCTACTATTACAGAGTATTCGATGTCCTCGAACAGCTTACCGTGAGCAAGCGTGTTGAATAGCGGCAGCAGGCAGTAGGACAGCGCCTTTTCCTGCAGCGCGCCCACCATATATCTGCCGACGGGCTGGCACTGGTTGACCCACATCGTGATTATCGGCCTGGGGGCAGGCAAAATTCCTTTTTCTTCCTGCCTGTCCACGATCATGTAGAAAGGATGATTACCGTGAGGGCAGTACTCTTCACAGGCGTAGCAGGTGGTGCAGGCTTCCAGCACAAAAGAATTCTCGCCGTTGATGATCTTGTGCCATTCAATTCTGGCAGCGGCATTGTCTATGGATATGTACTGGCACTTTGTGAGGCAGAATACGGATTTGCATTTGGCGCATTTGTCTTTATCGAATTGAAGCTGAGGCATGGCGCGACGAACCTCCTATCCACGGATTCGCGTAAATAGTAACACATTTGGAAGCAGGGAGCTAAGCGTTGACTTGCAGCCTGTGTTTCTATTTGATGCCGCGGACTTCAATTCATAACCACAGGAACATCCACCCCGGCAGGGACCGTATTATTTCTTTTTCATAATTGTTTTTAACACGGTCTCTTTATCGATTTTTTTGGTGCAGAAGAACCAGTCATAGCACTTCATATCCTGTTTGCTCTCCATCCGGTCCTTGGCAACGCCGCAGGAACCCGCCGTAGGCACAATCACGTCATCGCCAGGCCTCCAGTCCGCGGGCAGCGCAACCGAGAATGCGTCCGCCGTCTGCAAGGCCACTATCACACGGTAGAGCTCATCGAAATTCCTGCCCAGGCTGAGCGGGTAATAAATGATGGCCCTGATGATCCCCTTGGGATCGATGGCGAACACGGCGCGCACCGCCTTGGTGTTGCTTTCGCCCGGCTGGATCATACCGTATTTTTTGGCAATCTCCATGGTGATGTCTTCAATCAGCGGGAATTTCACCTCCACATTCTTCATGCCCTTGTACTCGATCTTCTCCTTGATTGTGCGCAGCCAGGCGATATGGCTGTAAAGGCCGTCAATCGAGAGCCCGACCAGCTTACAGTTCACTTCGGTGAATTTCCCCTCCAGAGTGGCAAATGTCATGAATTCCGACGTGCAGACAGGTGTAAAATCGGCCGGATGGCTGAAGAGGATCACCCAGCTTCCTGCATATTGGTCGGGGAAATTAATCTCGCCCTGTGTGGTCACGGCCTTGAAGGCCGGCGCTTTTTCCCCGATCCTGGGCATTGACATTACTTCCGATGATGTGTTTTGTTCCATGTTTTCCCTCCTTCTCAACCTCTTTATTTCAACTGATGCTAAACCGCTTGATTAAGCAAAGCCCCGGCCTCACTGGCAATCACCGCACAAACCCCGAAATTCAAGCTGGTGGCATCTGATGTTCAGGCCGGTGCTGGCTGCCACCCTGTCATCCCGGTCTTTTTCCACGGGCACATCCAGGTCGAAAACACGCCCGCATCTCTCACATCTGAAATGATAGTGGCAGTCCTGCTTGACCTCGAACCTGCTCACCGTGCCGTTCAGGTTCAGCTCTGTAATCTTTCCCTCTTCCTCCAATACCTTCAAATTGCGATAAACCGTACCTTTGCTTATGCGCGGTATCTTCTTTCTAACCTCTTCGTATATCCAGTCTGCCGTGGGATGAGTGCTCACACCCTCCAGAACCTCAAGTATGGCATCTCGCTGCCTCGTATCTCTTCTCATTATATTAGTAATAGTTCCTGATATTAATAATATACATATTCTTCTCCTCAGTCAAGTTAGCATTGATAATTAAGAGAAAGCGAACTGCAAACCATCTTACGCCTCAATTCCGCTGGCATGGAGCTCTTTGACGTTAAAGCTGATAGGCAACCCGGTTTCACTGTTCGGTATGGGGCGCCTGATGCTTGCCGTCGACCAACCATCCTTCCCTGCCGTGGAAAACAAGCTGACCGCATTCCTCAAGTCAAAGCTGCACGGTTTGAACCTGGAGACCATGGCCACCATGGACAACCGCGTCAGCTTGCACTGCCGGGCGGGATAAAAACCGAAGAACATGCCCATTCCGACCATTGGTGATATACTACGATGTAGAAAATGGACCATTTTCTTCAGTCAGAGACAAACTGCAATTGCCACGGCGTTAAGTGTATTGCCCGATGATAAACGAACTCTTTCAAACCGATAGCAACGTGGTCACCATAACCATAGCGATCTCCGTTGGTGTGCTGGTCTTCCTTCTCAGCATATTCTTGCTGAGAATGCTGGCGCGAAGAATTGTGCCGCGGGACCAGTACAATCAATTCAAACGCCACCCGGCAACATGGCTGATCCCTGCAATCATTGGATTGATAATCGCGGCAATTGAAGCAATTTTTATTGCCCGAAATTCTATGGATGGCACGGAACTCATCTGGCAGGTGATTGTTACATGGGGTTTGCAGCATGGCATCACGATTCTACTGGTGATTCTTACAGCTTTTATTTTGACCCGGTTTCTGAATATCATTATTCCTCCCGCTATGATTAACTTCGTAAAGGTGCACAGCAAGGGTAGAAGCGCCAAAGATGAAAAACGCAAGAGGTCTAAAGTACTGAGTAAATTCCTGATCCGCATCGGAGAAGGTACCATCTATGTCATAGCGATATTCATGATTCTCTCGGAGTTGGGAATAAATATTGCTCCTATGCTTGCCGGGGCGGGTGTAATCGGCATTGCCGTAGGCTTTGGCAGCCAGAAACTTATTGGAGACCTGATCAGTGGGGCATTCATAATGCTGGAAGACTACTACAGCACCGGAGATGTGGTAAAGGTGGCCGGCATATCCGGCCTGGTGGAGGAGGTGGATATCAGACGCACCATCTTGCGCGACCTAGACGGTGTAGTGCATATCATTCCCAATGGCGAGGTTAAAATTGCCAGCAACTTCACCCGAAACTGGTCGCGCGTCAATATCAACATACCTGTCTCCTATAATGAAGATCTCGACCGGGTTATCGCGGTATTAAATAAAGTGGGTCTGCAGCTATCGAAAGATAAGAGGTACCGTGATATGATCATCACGCCGCCGCAGGTGCTCAGGGTCGACAACTTCGGGGATTCGGCTATTGAGATAAAGATGCTGGGTGAAACCAGACCCATTAAACAATGGGATGTGACCGGCGAGTTGAGAAAAAGAATAAAAAAGGCTTTTGATGAAGAAAATATCGAAATTCCATGGCCGCACACGAAGGTCTACTTCGCAAATAGTCCAAACATGGCGGGCGATAGTCCTTCCTCCGGTAATCGACGGAAATTAAAATCAAAACGCAGCTATCCAGGGAAGGCAACGCTGCCCGAACAGGACGAGAACGCAGCTAACTGACTTCCCGTTTTGCCTGCGCAGGCGGCATATCCGCAGCAGCATCCTGTACGCTGTTATGTCATTTGACAGGTATTGATATGGACGATGGAACGTGCTAAATTTAATACCCGTCATCCGAATCCGGTCATGATATATCGGGATACTGTCTTTGGCTGCATTCAAACGAAAAGCGAAGAAGGGGACTGATATGCGGGCACTGCCTAAGCCCTGGCGGATTCGCATAACCGAACCGCTGAAACAGAAAAATGGCGACCTGTCCCCCGCGGTTCTGATTCTGGGCTTTGCCGTACTGATCGTTATAGGCGCTCTGCTGCTTATTCTGCCCATATCCAGTCAAACGGGAGAAATCACGCCGCCGGGAGATGCTTTTTTTTCCGCTACGTCAGCTGTTTGTGTTACAGGCCTGGTTGTACGGGGCACCGGCACATACTGGTCTTTATTCGGCCAGGCAGTCATACTTATTCTGATTCAACTGGGTGGACTCGGGTTCATGACCAGCGCTACCTTGCTGGTCATAGCACTGGGACGCCATATAGGCCTCCGTGAAAAGTTGTTGGTCGGAGAGTCACTCGGTATACGCAAGCTCGGCGGTTTGACCAACCTGATAAGGAATATTGCCATCTTCACATTCACCTCCGAATTGATTGGAACGCTGCTGTTTTATTTCTACTTTTCTTCGCACACAATTCACGGCATGCCGATATGGGAATCGATCTTTCAGGCCGTTTCATCATTCAACAACGCGGGTTTTGACCTTTTCGGCAGTTTTTCCAGCCTGGCGGACTATCCGCATGATACTTTCTTGCTGCTGACTACGGCTGTCCTTGCCATTCTTGGAGGTATCAGTTACGTCGTAGTTGCCGATGTCTTTGCCAGAAAACGGTTTTCGTACTTTGCGCTGGATACGAAAATTGTATTGACGTCAACTGCGACATTGCTGTTGCTGGGCATGGCAGTCATCCTTTTTACCGAATTCTCCAACCCAGCCACACTGGGCGGGCTGGCAGTCTCCGACAAATTAATAGTCTCTTTTTTCCAGTCGGTAACTGCAAGAACGTCCGGTTTTACGGCGATAAGTATGTCCAGTGTAACCCACTACTGCCTGTTCTTTATAATTGTCCTGATGTTCATAGGGGGCGCCTCCGGTTCGACCGCAGGCGGCATCAAAGTCAATACGTTCGGCATTTTGATAGCCACATTAATAAGTTCGCTGAGGGGGCAAGAATTTGCCGGATATTTCGGAAGGGAATTTGTTACCCAGCAGATATACAGGGCGCTTGCAGTCGTAATTCTCTCGTTGGCCATCATTACGATGGTCGTATTTGTACTTACTATTACCGAGAAGTACGACTTTCTTGATCTGTTCTTCGAGGCAGTGTCGGCTTTCGCCAATGTGGGCTTGTCCACCGGGGTCACGTCCGGCCTATCATTGACCGGCAAATTGACAATCACATTCACCATGTTTATCGGCCGTTTGGGCCCGCTGGCCATTGCATTGGCACTTATAGAGCGGCAACGGCCAAGCACATTCCGTTATCCGCAGGAAGCAGTGAGAATTGGATAGGAGGATATATGAAAGGGCAAATCGCTGTATTTGGAATCGGTCGGTTCGGCTATAGCCTGGCCAGCGCATTATATGAAATGGGACACGATATCATGGCCATGGACATCGATGAAAAGAGGGTCGAGATTATAGCTTCCCATGTTACACACGCCGTTCAGGGAGATGCGACCAGTGAGGCAGTCTTAAAAGACCTTGGGATCAGCGACTTTGAGATAGTCGTGGTTGCGATGGGCTCAACGATAGAGAACAGCGTCCTCTCCACGCTCCTCTTAAAAAAGTTGGGCGTACGCTATGTGATAGCCAGAGCTGTAAGCGATCTGCATGGCGACATACTGCAGAAAATAGGCGCTGACCAGGTGGTCTTTCCACAGCGGGATATGGGCAGGCGAGCAGCCCATGGAGTTTTGCTGGTCGACGTATTGGACTACATGTCACTTACACCAAGGTATGGGATCTCCCTGATACGGGCGCTACCGTTCTTCATAGGCAAGAATCTGGGCGACCTGGGGTTTGGAAGGAAGGGAGAGCGTGGTGTAGCAGTGCTGCTTATACATCGCCAGGATGAAATTATCATCGCCCCGGCAGAGAAGGAGATTGTCAGATCAGATGATGTGCTCGTCGTGGCAGCAGATGACGAAAAGCTGGCTGTTTTCTTGTCCATGGCTAAAAAGAGGAGTACCGAATGAATTGTCAGTCAAACTCGATCACAGGCAATCGAACATTTAACCGGGTTCTCCTATCTATAAATTAGATATAAGCCCTAATTTAATCGAAATTGGCCTGATAGCAAGGTATCGCAAAATGTTAATTAAATCAATGCTATGTCATTATTGTGCCCGTCTATCGGCGGGTGATAACAAATCTTCGCGTTGACAGTCATCAACCATATCTATATGATAATGAGCGGTCTTTTGCGCAAAACAGCCAGCCGCCGGTAAAACGGCCATGATCACTACCCTCAAAGAGATGCTGAGCGTCAAGACGCCTCCCGTGCTTTATGTATCCGTAGCGCTGGCGATGTGCCTGCAGCAGGGCACTATCCCCTGGGTGACGGACAGGGTCTTGTGGCATAATCGGGACGGGTGAGCGCTGCTTTAGTAGCGCCCACGCAAATATAGGCCTGAGTACTCATCCCTGCGCATAAATAACTGGAGTTAACTACATGGAAGCGTTTATTGCGTCATTCCTGTTCGTCGTTTTAGCGGAGATGGGCGACAAGACCCAGCTGCTGGCCATGGCATTCGCCACGCGCTACGCGGCGTACAAAGTCCTGATCGCGGTATTCATAGCCACCCTGCTTAACCACGCGCTGGCCGTATTGGTAGGGCATTTCCTGACCGTAATCATACCACTGGAGATCATCTCCCTTATCGCCTCGATATCTTTTATCATTTTTGGCCTGTGGACCATACGGGGAGACAGGCTGCGAGGCGAGGCCGACCGCAAGAGCAAGTTCGGTCCTATAGTGACCGTGGCCATTGCCTTTTTCCTGGCAGAGATGGGTGACAAGACCCAGCTCGCCACCATCAGCCTGGCGGTCGAGTACAGGGACATGGCCTACGTGCTGATGGGCACGACGCTGGCAATGGTGGTAGCTGATGCAATAGGTATCGGTGTCGGAGTGATGATGCAGAAACACCTACCGGAGAAAGTCATCAAGTGGATCGCGGCAGCGGTATTCGCGGCATTCGGCTTCATCGGCATCTACCAGGCGCTGTCCGTCCGCATAGGCCTGATCTACACCATTGCAGTACTGCTCGGCCTGGCGCTGTGCACGGCGCTGGCGGCCTACCTGATCGTGAAGAGAAAACAGCCTGCGGGCGATTAGCCGGCCCCTCCGCTTAAATCGATTGGAAAAGCAGGCCGGTATATATTATGCTTAGGGTGCTGTGGGTTGGACAGAGGAAGTAGCGACCTGGACGGCGATGGGATTGCTGTTGGGATGCCTGCCGGGCAGACGGCCGTCATGGGCTACAGGCGCAGGCAGCACTTTACGCACTGGCCGAAGATGCAGAAATGGGTAAGCGTGCTCTCAGACAAAAGCAAGGCAAGGCCGCCGCTGCATTCCTGACACACGTGTCGGTGCCTGTGGCATATTAGGCGCTTCAATCAGCCGCTTCAGGGCAGATTTATCTCATCATTATCCCATAAGCTGCGTGTATTCTTGAGCATGCCTACTATGGGATCAAGCAACCGTTCCCTGACCAGGGTACGGACTGTTTCGTGGGTGGCGATGTATTCCGCCAGGGGAGGGCTGAGGTGATAGTAAGTATCGACAGCCCACCGTCCCGGCTCACTCTTTATCAGCACATGGTCGCGGAACGAACGCAGCGTATCGAGCTCGGCCGCTGTCGGGCTACCGTAGGCCGCAGTGGCGATGAAGCAGCTGAATGGTCCTATCTTCCACTTTTTCTGTGAGTCGTCGGCGTCCGATCCTTTTATCTTGCGGGAGACGGTATCTTTACCGCCCCTGCCGTCCTGTACCTCGAGCTGCATTACATGCCCGCCTGACGGGATCTTCCATTTCCACTGTGACTGGCCTGTATACTGGGACAGAAGGTCACCGTCGAGATACCAGGAGTAGCTAAGCTTGTCGCCATCGGCGTCTGTTGACTGGCTGATCACCTGAATAGTCTGTCCCACCTGCGGCTGAGGAGGATCGAAGGTAAAGGCAGCCTTGGGAGGGTTATTGGCGCCGGGAACAGGCTGCGGGCCGGGACTTGGCTGCGGCGCCTGCGTGACCGATATCTGCGTCTGATAGAAATTAAATGCTCCGTTGCTGTCAGCTACCTGCAGGCCGATTGTGTGCGTTCCCACCGGTGGATTCTGGTAAATACAATACGGCTGGTTGGCATACTGTGTCATGGCCATACCGTCAATTGTCCAGGCGTAGGTCAGCATGTCACCGTCAGGATCAGTGGACTGGCTGCTGGCCACGATGTTACTGGTCGTCTGGGGTGATTGTGGTGTCACAGTGAAATAAGCGGTCGGCGGCCGGTTGGTATCCGGTGTTGGTTGAGGCGGTATAGGCTGTGGTGGCTCAGCAGAGTCCACAAAATAATGAGTCTGGGCCGTGGCCGCGCCGCCCTTGCTGTCAGCTACTGTCAGCACGGCAGAATGATAACCGGCAGCCTGGCCGGGGAGAATGCAGTAAACCATGTTGTTATACTGCGTTAATTGCGATCCATCAATCGACCAGATATAGGAAAGGCTGTCTCCATCCGGGTCGTAAGATTGATTGCTTATGATAATGGTATCAGCAGTGGTGGGGGATTGCGGTATAACTGTAAACTGTGCTATCGGTTTCTGGTTGGCAGGCGGGGTTATTTCATCAGATCCCGCCAGCGTGCCATCCCATGGTCCCATCCAGGAGCAGTCGGAATACTTCCAGTCGCCCTTGAACGAGTTCCCGTCTTCCGACATGACGAATAAAAAGGCGCCGGCGTCCTTGGGCGCTGCGTAAGAGGGCGATCTCGACCACGTACCGCTGAAATTGCGGCCGTTTATCGTGCCGTTCAAATTGCCGTTACTGGTGGTATATGTGCCGGTGGCCGAAGTGCCAGATACTGTTATCTCCATGGCGCCCCAGTCCGTGTTCCACGTTCCTTCCCAGCTGAGATTGATCGGTTGAGGCGAAGGCGTTACATCTGGCTGTGGCTGAGGTTGTGGCTGCGGCTGCGGCTGCGGCTGTCCGACTCTCGTTGCGGCCTTATGCAGGGGGTACCAGCCCGAAGTTGCCGACAGGCTGTGGTTATAGCGGCCCGTAAAGGAGTTGCAGTCCGCGGACATGGTCCACTCGATCCTGCCCGCCTGGTCCTGCTCGGTCCAGGTCCCGATGAGCGTGCTGCCGGACAGCGTGCCGTCGATGTACGCGGTGTAGTTCCAGCCAGAAGGCGTATATGAACCGGTAACCCTGTTGCCTGATTGAGTCAACTGCAACGCATACGACCAGTCGAAGTCCCACGTGCCGCTCCAGTCGCACGATGACGATGGTTCAGCCTCAACCCCAATTTTCAGCAGTCCTTTGCGCGTGCCGGTCCAGTCGTTCTCATACCAGCTGCCGGACGAACCATACCGCCAGCGGCCGGTGATCGTCTGGTGTTCCGGGCCCATTGTCAGCTCAACCGATCCTGCATCGTTGGGCGGGCTGTAGCTGGGAGACTCAGACCACCAACCCTGCAGCGTGTCGCCGGATACCGTACCGGTGATTTTCCCGCTGTCATGTGAGTAGGCGCCGGTAACCTGGTTCCCACTCTGAGATAAAACCATTTCGCCCCAGCGGGTAGACCAGGTGCCGGCCCAGGGTCCTGATACAGGGGTGGGTGTTGGTGTTGGGGTTGGTGGTATCGGGGTTGGTGGTATCGGAGGAGGTGGAGGGGTTGGCTGGCCCTCCCTGGTTCCTATAATATCCCCGTCCCAGTCGCATGAGCCGTACCTCCACTGCCCTTTGATCGTTTTACAACCTGGCTGTATGGTGAAAATAAAGTCACCGGCATCATGGGGCGGTTGGTAGGTAGGCGCCTCCGACCATGTGCCCATGGCTATATTGCGGTCGACCACCGTACCATCGACCCTGCCGCCCTGGTAACTGTAGGTACCCGTAAGCTTGTTGCCGCTTTGTGTAAGGGTCAGATCCCCGAAGTCGGTATCCCATACACCGGTGAAATCGCACGCCCATGTTGTTGGAACGTAGGGAGTTGGAGTGGGCGGAACGTAGGGAGTTGGAGTAATGTCAGGTGTCGGTGTTGGTATAATGGGTTCGGGTATAATATTGGGGGTTGGTGGTACATATGGCGGCACATATGGCGGCACATATGGCGGCACATATGGTGGTTCAATGGGTGTGGGTGGGACCGGTTGTGGAGTAACCGAGCCTGACCTGGAGCCGGTTACAGTGAACCTGTCGTCCCATTGCCCGTAGTGGTATTCACCTATGAATAATCCGGTAAAAGCGGTGCTGGAACTGTTCAGTGTAAGCTTGACCTGACCATTAATATGCGGATGCTGCTGCGCATTATTCCAGGTGTTGGACCAGGTTCCGGTCAGATTATTGCCGGATGTGGTTCCGGTCAGTTGCCAGCCGTAATAATCGGAAGTGCCCGTCACCCGGCTTCCCGATTGGGTAAACACCATGTCGAACTCATAGCTGTTGATGGTCCCGTATTCCATGATGGTCCACCTGGTATGCCAGGCGCCGGCCCAGCCCGCCTCGGGCCGGGCGCCGTCGGCGGATACAGGCATAGCAGGTAATACAATGCTTGATACGAGGAATACAACCGGTAGCAGCCTAAGGATGAAGTCAGCGATTCTCATAATAGCCCTCCAATACGACCGGATTACCGACGCTTCTTAATTCATAAGCTGTTATTAACAGTGGTAAAATGTCACCTGGAAATATAGGATACCAAAAATAATCTAAATATAATAGTATCGGTAATGACATGTCTTCCACTCATTACATGAATCTAAATTTAAACACGGGGGCAGCCGGCCGGCATAGAATCTTAGCGATCTCAGTATTCATGCTGGTCGCGATAACAAGTATGACATCGTGTGTAGTAAAAACAGATCATCTGAGCAAGGTCAGCGCAACTCTGCTTGAGCAGGTGGAACTGCGTCGTGAACAAATAGCCTCGCCGGATGATGAACGGCTCAAGCAGATGCAGGACCTGGGTCTTTCCATGGTGAATCTCAACAGGCAGCTTGTATACGTCTATGTTAAAGAGCCTCTCAGCCTGGAGCAGGCTGATGATTTAAACTCACTGGGAGTAAATGTGCATGAAGATTCGTGGATACCTGCAGTCGGCAATCATCCGCTGGGATTCTTTATCGCCGATCTGCCGGTGGACAAACTGGAATCCCTGGCTGCCAGAGATTATATTGTCAGGCTGGATACGGCTGAGCGGCAGTCGCTGCCACAGTGCCCCGTCAGCAACTATTAACTTTCCCACATTGAAAATTGGGGCCGATTGACTTATCATTTGCTGTCCGCAGGGATGCGTTTATTAAACAGATTTAGTATTTACAGGAGGGTCATCTCATGTTTGATCTCAGCAGGTTCTCATTGAAGGGTAAGACGGCCATAGTCACGGGTGGCGGCCGTGGCATCGGTAAGGCTATTGCGATCGCTTTCGCCAGGGCAGGGGCCAAAGTTGCCATTACCAGCCGTAAGATAGCTGATCTCGAATCAACTGCCGCTGAGATCAAATCGTTCGGTGGGGAGGCCTATCCCATCCAGGCCCACCTGGGCAAGATGGACGAGATTCACAAAATGGTGTCCACTGCTATGGAAAAGCTGGGGGGACGGATCGACATACTGGTGAACAACGCCGGCGCCAGCCCTGCTATGGTCAGCGTACTTGAATCGGATGAACGCCTCTGGGAGACGATCATGAATGTGAATATGAAAGGGATGTATTTCACCAGCCAGGCGGTCGCCAATATCATGAAGAAGCAGGGGGGCGGCAAGATCATCAACATTGCATCCATTGATGGCTTCAAGCCGGAGCCGGCGGTCAGCATCTACTCGATTTCCAAGGCGGGTGCGCGAATGATCACCAGGGCTTTTGCCGCCGAATTGATCCCCTTTAACATACAGGTTAACACCATAGCCCCCGGCCCTATCGAAACCAAGATGATGAATTCACACTGGGGGCACCTTCCGTCGGAGGAACAGAAGAAGACACGGGATATGGTGGCTAAAATGCTACCCATCGGCCGCATTGGGGATCCCGACGAGATAGCCGGGGCCGCCATCTACCTGGCCTCGGATGCTTCAAGCTACACTACTGGGACCGAGATCGTTATCGACGGCGGCCTGCTGATCGGCACCGTTCAGCCCTTTCAGGCGTGAAACCCGGGAATTGAATTATAATAGGCGGCGGCGCTTTAATGGATAGTCAGGGGGGACGATGCAGGATATAAAATACCTGTTTGAGCCGCGTTCCGTGGCTGTCGTGGGCGCATCCTCCAACGCCGGAAAGTTGGGGCATACAGTGGTCAGCAACCTTGTTTCCAGCGGCTACCACGGAAAGATATATCCAGTTAATCCGGCTGGTGGAGAGATACTGGGGATACCGGTTTACCGGGACATAAGCTCGATTTCAGGTGAGATAGACCTGGCTGTGATCGTGATACCGGCAGCCGCCGTCTTTGACGCCGTTAAGGGCTGTGCTGATAAAGGGGCCAGGTTCACAGCAATAATCAGTTCCGGTTTCTCTGAGATCGGTCATGCTGAAGAAGAGAAAAGAATCATAAATTATGCGCGGCAACATGACATGCGCGTGCTCGGCCCCAATATCATCGGCATATATTCCTCGGCAGCTCCCATGAATGCCACCTTCGGGCCGGGCGGTATACCGGCCGGAAATGTGGCGATCGTCACCCAGAGCGGGGCGTTAGGCGTGGCGATGATCGGCAAGGCAAAGGTGGAAAACATCGGGCTTTCGGCAATTGTTTCACTGGGAAACAAGGCGGATTTGGATGAGGTGGATATCCTGAATTACCTGGCTGCGGACAGCAATACAAAGGTCATCATGATGTATATCGAGGGTGTAACTCACGGGGAGAGTTTTGTGGATGTACTGAAGAGGACAACCAAGGTTAAGCCTGTCGTGGTAGTCAAGTCGGGCCGGTCGAAACGCGGCGCCATGGCTGCGGCCTCACATACAGGCTCATTAGCCGGTGAGGATAAGGTTTTCGATGATATCGCCAGGCAGTGCGGCGTGATCCGGGCTGAAGGGTTGCAGGAAGCGCTGGAATGGTGCAAATATCTTGCCACTACACCTGAACCTCAGGGCGAAAATACGTTGATTATTACTAACGGTGGTGGTATCGGGGTATTAACAGCGGACGCCTGCGAGCGATATGACATTAACCTGTACGATAACCTGCCGGATATGAAAAAGACCTTTGCCGCGGTAGTGCCTGAATTTGGATCAACCAAAAACCCTATAGACATCACGGGACAGGCTACGGCCGATAACTATCTCACCGCTATCAATGCTGCGCTGGGCAACGAGAATATAAATTCCGTGATCTGCCTGGGCTGTGAATCGGGGGTTTTTGAGCCTGACAAATTTGCCGTACGGGCAGAGCAATTATTTCAAAAAGGTGTAGTCAGTAAACCGCTGGTATTTTCCTTTGTCGGCGGCGCTGAGGTGGAGACTACGATAGAACGGCTGAAAATATTGGGCGTTCCTATTTTTAACGAGGTTCTGCAGGCGGCTTCCTGCCTGGGAGCAATTTACTATAACCATCGCCAGAAGGCAGAGCTTTCGTCGGATGAGGAACAGATTGAAATTGATGATGGGGCAATACAGGGCGTGCTCGATGCAGCAAGGAGGGATGGCCGGCGTTTCCTCTACTCTCAAGAAGCCCGGCTGATAATGCAGGCTATTGGCATAGCTGCGCCCGCCGGAAATATCGCCCACACATTGGAAGAAGCCGTTAATTTTGCGGAAAGTATGGGGTACCCGGTGGTGATGAAAGTTGTGTCCAGGGATATAGTGCATAAAAGCGACGCGGGAGGAGTTGCCCTGGATATCGATGACAGGAAGGAAGTGGCCGATGCGTACGAAGCGATACTTGCTAACTGCCGGCAGTTTAATCCCGCTGCCCGCATTGAAGGTATCGAGGTGTCGGAGCAGGTCAAGCGCGGTGTAGAAACGATCGTCGGCGCACGCCGGGACCTTTCCTTCGGCCCCATTGTTATGTTCGGGCTGGGTGGCATATATGTGGAAGTGATGAAAGACATCACATTCCGTGCCTTCCCTCTCAGCAGAAGCGAGGCCAATGGAATGATCAGCGAAATTAAAACATATCCTCTATTATTGGGGGTTAGGGGTGAAAAGCGCAGGGATATCGATGCTGTGGCGGATGCTGTGCTCAGGGTAGGTACGGTGCTCAAGAGATTTGGGGATATTTCGGATATTGAAATAAACCCGCTGGTCGCTTATGAACACGGCGAAGGGGTCAGGGCTGTGGATGTGAGGATATTGCTTTCCGGTAAGGAGGTAAACGTATGAAAAGCTTGATAGTAGGATCGATGGATGCTAACGCCGGCAAGACCAGCCTGATAATCGGACTGGCCAAAGCGACAGGGAAATCATTCGCATATATAAAGCCCCTGGGCGACCGCCTGGTCTATCGTAAAAAAAGGGTATGGGACTATGACGCCGCGCTGCTGACCAATATATTCGGAATGACCCAGAGCCCGGAGGATATTACGGTTGGCTTCGAACACCTGAAGATGAGGTTCAAATATGACGAAGAGGGGGCAAAGAACCGCGTGCTGGCCATGGCAAGGGATGTAAGCGCAGGCAAGGACATGCTGTTGGTTGAGGGAGGCAAAGACATTGAATACGGGATCTCCTTCTACCTGAATGTATTATCCCTGGCAGGATATCTTGGGGGGAAGCTGGTGATACTGGTGGGCGGCGATGAAAACTACATAGTGGATAACGTTATTTTTATTAAAAAGTATCTTCGGTTCACGGGCATGGATTTCAGGGGCGTGATCATCAATAAGGTACGTAACGTTGAAGATTTCAAGACCGTGTACGTTCCCATGATGGAGAAAGTGGGTGTTAATATACTGGGGATAATACCCTACCAGGCGGAGCTGACCTTCTTTCCCATGGAGTACCTGTCGCAATATCTGCTGGCCAGGGTGGTGGCCGGTGAACATGGGCTGAACCGGCGGATCAGCAATATTTTCGTGGGCGCTGCTTCGGTGGATTCAGTCTACTCGGATGTCAGCTTTCACAAGGAGAACAAACTGGTGGTAACCAGCGGGGACCGCTCGGATATACTGCTGGCATCGTTCGAAGATAAATGTACGGCGGCTGTAGTTATCACCAACAACATTCTGCCGCCCCAGAATATCCTGGCCAAAGCTGATGAGAAGGGCATCCCGGTGTTGCTGGTTCCTATAGGAGTATATGATACGGCCAGGCAGATTGAATCCCTGACCCCCTTGATTACCGCGAAAAACGCAGAGGAGATTGAACTCATGACAAAGCTGGTGAGGGAGAACGTAAACATAGATGAGCTTTTAAAAGATTGAAAAGGTAATCATATTTGCATAATACATTTGCGTGAGCATATCCGGGCTGTTATAATCAATTGATACTTGCGGTACGCCGTATTAACCTAAATATCCCATCGACCTCCCGCAATCAAATGCGTGAGGTTTTTATTTGGACGGAACGGAGTTACATATATGGCTAAGGAAGATAAAGCCCGAAAACTGGAGACCATGCGGCATTCGGCCAGCCACATTATGGCCGAGGCGGTTCAGTCTTTGTTCCCTGAAGCCAGGTTCGGCATAGGCCCGGCCGTCGAGGACGGGTTTTACTATGATTTCGACCTTCCCAGGCCGCTCGGCATGGAAGACCTGCCGGCTATAGAGGCCAGGATGAGGGAGGTAATCGCCGCCAACCTGCCGTTTACGTCTGAGGAGATCAGCATAAAGGAGGCTAAAAAGCTTTTCGCTGACCAACCTTACAAAATCGAGCTGATAAATGACCTCGGCGAGGAAAAGGTAACCATCTACAAGCAGGGCAATTTCATCGACCTCTGCCGCGGGCCCCATGTCAAAACGTCCGGCGAGGTCAAGGCCTTCAAGCTTACCAGCGTGGCAGGCGCCTACTGGCGGGGGGATGAGAAACGGCCCATGCTACAGAGAATATATGGCGTCGCCTTCACCAGCGGCGTCGACCTGGAAGAATACCTCAAGAGGATGGCCGAAGCAGCCAAGCGCGACCACAGGAAGCTGGGCAAGGAGCTGGACCTTTTCAGCATGCACGAGGAAGCAGGACCGGGATTGGTCTACTGGCACCCCAGGGGAGCAGCTGTCAGGGAGATCATCGAGGATTTCTGGAAGGCCGAGCACCGGCGCCGCGGCTACGACATCGTCTATACACCGCATATAGCCAAGGTGCACCTTTGGGAGGTCAGCGGCCACTGGAATTTTTACCGCGACAATATGTACTCTCCCATGGAGATTGATGATATACAGTACGTCGTTAAGCCGATGAACTGCCCTTTCCACATACTTATGTACAAGACGCAACTACGCAGCTACCGCAACCTGCCCATGCGCTATGCCGAGCTTGGCACCGTGTACCGTTACGAGAGATCGGGGGTTCTGCACGGGTTGGCCAGGGTCAGGGGTTTCACACAGGATGACGCGCATATCTTCTGCCGGCCGGACCAGATCGTACCTGAGGTAAAGGATGTGGTGGAGTTGGCGCGGTTCATGATGAAATCTTTCGGGTTTGATGAGTATGAGATAATGCTGTCCACCAGGCCTGAAAAATATACGGGCACACTGGAGAGTTGGGACATGGCAACCGATGCCCTGCGCAGTGTACTGGAAGATCTCAAGGTCGATTACCACGTGGACCCGGGAGAGGGTGTATTTTACGGCCCCAAGATAGACGTTAAACTCAAGGACGCCATCGGCAGGCTGTGGCAGGGTCCGACCATACAGGTCGATCTCCAGATGCCCGAGCGCTTCGATGTCAACTATGTGGGGGAGGATGGGCGCGAGCACCGGACCGTGATGATCCACCGTACAGTGCTGGGCAGCATGGAACGTTTCTTCGCCTGCCTGATCGAGCACTACGCGGGCGCCTTCCCGGTATGGCTGGCGCCGGTGCAGGCTGTGCTGATACCGATCGCCGACAGGCATGTTGAATATGCCTCGAAGCTCTATGCAGAGATGCGGTCACAGGATATCCGTGTCCAACTGGATGACAGGTCGGAACGTATGAACATGAAAATACGTGAAGCGCAGTTGAACAAGATACCGTATATGCTGGTGATGGGCGACAAGGAGGTCGAGAGTGGGACCGTATCCGTGCGCCTGCGCAACGGGGAAGATCTCGGATCTCAGCAGTGCTCGGCCTTTATGCAACGGCTGGAATCGGTAATCAAATCCAGGGAGCTTCACGAACTTTGATTTTCAGCTATGAAATGTGATATATTCTAACACGTATACTTTTAATTTGAAGGGAGGGATAGAACAAAATATTTAAAGAACTGAATATCAATCACCGCATCCGCGCCAGGGAAATAAGGCTCATTGGTGATGAAGGGGAGCAGATAGGTGTTCTACCCACGGACAAGGCCCAGCAGATGGCCAATGAAAAAGGATTGGACCTTGTCGAGGTAGCGCCGACAGCGGCCCCGCCTGTATGCAGGATACTGGATTACGGCAAGTACAGGTACGAGCAGACCAAGAAGGAAAAAAAGGTACGCAGCGGTCAGAGGTCCGGACTCCTCAAGGAAATAAGGGTAAGGCCGCAGGTTAAGGACCATGACCTTGATATAAAGATAAACCGGGCAAAGAAATTTGTTATAGACGGGGATAAAGTTAAGGTACTGGTTGTCTTCAGGGGACGCCAGATGGTACACCCCGAACTGGGAATCAGGCTCCTTCAGAAGGTAGCAAATGACCTGAAAGGAGTTGCTCAGCTGGACGGCCAGCCCATACACGAAGGCAGGGTAATGAGCATCATCCTTTCACCTGTTTCGGCCAAACAGGTACAAACCAAAGAGGTGAAGGAACCCGGAGCAGCTAAAGAAGCCAAAGAAGCAAAGGAAATAAAGGTCAAGGAAACAGTATAGATGCCTAAACTAAAGACACACAAGGGAGCCCAAAAGCGCTTTCACTTCACGGGAACCGGCAAAATCATGCGCGTCAAGCAGGGTAAAAGCCATTTCAGGCGCAGGAAACCGGCCAAGGTAAAGGGGCTTTATGATGAGACCATACCCTTGCACCAGGCCGACGTTAAAAGGATTAAAAAATTATTACCTTACCAGTAGGTATTCAGGAGGACTCAGTTGCCAAGAGTTAAAGGCGGCGTTGTAAGCCACAAGCGCCATAAAAAAGTACTCGGATTAACCAAAGGACACAGGGGGAAGCGGCATTCCCTCTACAGGCATGCTCACGAATCGATGCTGCATGCCCTCGACTATGCCTACGGGCATCGCAGGGAGCGCAAGGGAGATATGCGCAAGCTCTGGATTGCCAGGATCAATGCTGCGGCAAGGGAAGGCGGACTCACCTACAGCCAGTTTATGCACGGCCTGATAAAGGCGGACGTAAATATCAACCGCAAATTGCTTGCCGACATCGCGGTTAGTGATCCGCCTAAATTTTCTGAACTTGTGAAGGTGGCGGCCGGCAAACTAAAGAACTAGCCGCCCATTTGATCTGTAAATGACGGACCAGGTTGAAGACGTTGCTTCGCAGGCTACCGATGAACTGCAAAAAATAGCCAGCCTCGATGAGCTGGAATCGTGGCGCGTCCGTTACCTTGGCAGGAAGAGCAAATTAATCGATATTTTACGCTCCCTGGGCAAGGTTTCTATCGATGAAAGGCGTGAGCTGGGGGCCAGGGCCAACCAGGCCAAAACCACTCTCGAAGGCCTTTACCAGGCACGTAAAGAAAAGATCGAGCTTTCAAGGCACGAATCTCTCGGACTCGAAAAAATAGATAGTAGTCTGCCCGGGCAGCCCTATCAGCTCGGACGCCTTCACCTTACTACCAGAACCATCAGGGAGATATGCGATATTTTTGTCAGCATGGGATTCAAGGTGGTGGAAGGGCCCGAGGTGGAATGGGAACATTACAATTTTGAAGCCCTAAATATGCCTGCAGAACATCCTGCCCGGGACGGCTTTGCCACGTTGTGGGTAGATTACCAGGCCCCGGGCGGCGGCAGGCCGATGCTGATGCGCACGCACACGTCGCCGGTCCAGATACGAACCATGGAAAAAGAGAAGCCACCCATCCGCGTGGTTGCCCCCGGCAGGGTCTACCGTTACGAGGCTACGGATGCCACCCACGAATGGATGTTCTCACAGGTGGAGGGGTTGGCTGTAGACACTAACATCACCATGGCCGACCTCAAAGGCACGCTCTTTGAATTCGCGAGACGGCTTTTCGGGCAGGACCGAAAGTGCCGCTTCCGCTGCGATTATTTTCCCTTCGTAGAACCGGGCGTCGAGATTGCAATCGACTGCTTTATGTGCGGCGGAAAGGGATGCCGGCTTTGCAGCAACAGCGGCTGGATCGAGATACTGGGCGCCGGTATGGTGCATCCCGAGGTGCTGCGCGGCTGCGGCATCGATCCAGACGTATACTCCGGGTTTGCCTTCGGCATGGGAGTGGAAAGGATACCCATACTGCGCTACGGCATTGACGATATCAGGCTTTTCTATGGCAACGATCTGAGATTTTTAAAGCAGTTTTGAGCTGAAGGTGCTTGATGAAAGTTCCGTTGAAGTGGCTTAAAGATTACGTCGATATCGATATCCCTATCGCTGAGCTGGCCGGCAAGTTGACACTGGCCGGGCTTGAAGTATCGGAGGTTCAGGTCATCGGGGGAAGCTGGGATAGGGTCATAGTGGGCCGTATACTTACCGTTGATTCACATCCCAATGCCGACCGGTTGAGGCTGGCCAAGGTTGACCTGGGCGGCAGGCAGGTAACGGTTGTATGTGGTGCGCCAAACCTGGTTGTCAACGACAATATTGCCTTTGCCATGGTCGGGGCCGTGCTTATAGATGGGCATACAGGTAAAGCCGAGGAGTTGAAGCCGGCCAAAATCCGCGGCGTGGTTTCGGAAGGCATGATATGCGCAGAGAAGGAGCTCGGCATATCAGATAATTATGAGGGTATACTGGTACTGCCCCGGGAATATGAGATCGGCAAGCCGCTGGCGGATTACCTGGGAGAGATTATTTTAGATATCGACGTCACTCCAAACAGGGCCGACTGCCTCTCCATAATGGGCATAGCCCGTGAGGTGGCTGCCATAACAGGCAACCCATTTCGCATGCCCGATCTCGCCTACAAGGAAGGAAGCAAGGAGGTCGAGTCTTACGCCTCTGTGGAGATCAGGGACCCTGATCTTTGTCCCAGGTACTGCGCCAGCATCGTCGATGGCATTACTATCAAACCCTCGCCCGCGTGGATGCAGGACCGGCTGGCTGCCTGTGGGGCGAGGCCCATAAACAATGTCGTGGACGTCACAAACTACGTGATGCTGGAGTTCGGCCAGCCGCTGCATGCTTTTGACCACAGAGAGATCAGGGGACATAAGATTATCGTGAGGCGGGCAGCCGATGGCGAGACCATGTATACGCTTGACGAGGCGGAGCGTAAATTCAGCCGCGACATCCTGCTTATTGCGGATACAGAGCGCGCTGTTGCCGTTGCAGGGATCATGGGCGGGCTGAGCTCGGAGGTCAGGGATTCAACCACGACCATATTGATCGAATCAGCTAATTTCAGCCAGGCTGCAATCCACCATGGAAGCCAGGAGCTCAAACTCGGCAGCGAGGCCTCCGCCAGATTTGAAAAGGGGCTTAACCCGGAGCTCGCCATGATGGCCGTTAAGAGGGCGACACAGCTTATGGCGCAGGTTGGCGGAGGAAAAGTGGCCAGGGGTATCATCGATATCTACCCGGGCAGGAAAGAGAGGAAGCCGATTACTGTTTCCGAAATTGATGTTAAACGCACGCTCGGCATGACTGTAAGTGAGGACAGTATCAGGAAGTGCCTGGAATCGCTGGGGCTTCACTGCAGGAAAGGAGATAAGGGGACGGTACTGGCTGATGCGCCCTGGTGGAGAAATGACATAAATATCACCGCCGACCTTGTAGAAGAGGTGGCGCGGGCTACGGGGTATGAAAATATCCCGGTTTCGATGCTCAGTTCACCGCTGCCAACGGGAGAAAGTGCTCCCGCGGTGGCTTTCAGGCGCGGCCTTCAGGATATCCTGGTCGGTTGCGGTTTCCAGGAGATCATCACCTACCCGCTAACCAGCCTGGACGTATTAGGCAGGCTATCAGTTGGGCCCGATATGCCGGGACACGAACCGCTGAAAATCGCCAACGCCATGAGCAGGGAGCTTGAATACCTGCGCACCAGCCTCCGCGCGGGTGTTCTCTCGGCGCTGGCCCGCAATCAGCGCAACAGGGAAAACAATATACGGCTGTTTGAGATTGCCAAGGTTTTTCTACCGCAGCCGAAAGATCTGCCCGTGGAAAATGAAATATTGTGCGGGTTAGTCGATACCGTGGCGCCGGAGATGTACTGGCAATCCAAACCTGCGCCGGTTGATTTTTATTTTGTTAAAGGTATTGTGGATATATTATTGGACAGGTTGGGCATTAAAGCAGACTATTTGTTGGGCAATGATGTAACGCTGAGCCCGGCCAAGAGCGCTGATATCATGGTCGATTCGGTTAAAATCGGCGTGATCGGCGAAGTTCACCCTGCCGTGCTGATGCATTTCGATATAGTTGAACCCGCCTTTCTGTTTGAGCTCGATGTGGACAAGCTGCTGACATTATCATCGAAGCCGCTGGTATACAAAGCCGTCTCCAGATATCCGGGCACCATGCGGGACATTGCAATTCTCCTGGATGCAGGTGTCGACTATCAGAAAATAGTGGACGTTGTGAAAGGCTTTAGCCTGGTATCTGATATGCAGCTATTTGATCTATACGTGGGAGAGCAGATACCCGAGGGTAAAAAGTCAGTCGCTTTCAGGCTTACCTACCAGGCTGCGGGCCGCACTCTCAAAGATGAGGAAGTCGATAAAGTTCAGAAGCGAATCCTGGAACAGCTCTCCAAAGAACTCGGCGCCACCCTCCGTTCCTGATTAGAAGGAAGAGTTGAAGGGGAACCTAAGGTTCCTCTTAGGAAAGTAATCACATTCTGCCAGGAGGAAGGTGGTAAGGATATCAAAGGGAAGAGTTAACGAGGAACCTCCCTCTTCGAAAAAAATAACCCTCTCCCCTGGGAGAGGGCAGGGTGAGGGTAAAAATCTTTGAACCTTTGAATTTTGAACTTGTTTAGAGTTTAGAGTTTAGGATTTTCTTCCTTTGTTTGGAATTTGGCTTTTGGAATTTGGAATTTAATAAAAGGTGGACTCCTTAAATGAATGAACACTTCTTACATAGATTCCTCTACCCCGAAAGCGTCGCTATCATCGGCGCCTCCAATAATAAATTTGCGGTGAATTACCACCTCGTAGAAAACCTCGTCAACCTCGGCTACAAAGGTAAAATCCACCCTGTGAATCCTAACCAGGAAGAAGTCTTCGGAATCAAGGCCTTCAAGAATTTCAACGATATCGGCGAATACGTCGACCTGGTCGTCGTCTCCGTCGCCGCGCGCAACGTCCTCGAAATCATCAATAATCTTCCCGGCGAGAAGATAGGTGGCCTTGTTCTCGTCACCGGGGGCTTCTCCGAGATAGGCGAGGAAGGTAAGAAGATCCAGAACGAGATAGCCAGGATATTAAAGGTAAAAGGAATCAGGGCTATAGGCCCCAACGCTCTCAGCCCCATCAACAGCTCGAATAAGTTCGCCGTCAGCTTCTTCACCATGGCCGGTTTGCCCTCCGGCCACGTCTCATTCATCTTCCAGTCCGGCATGTACGAACCCAGATTCAACTGGATAATGATGGATTTTCATCTCGGCGTCGCCAAGTTGATCGATCTCGGCAACAAGATGGACATTAATGAGGTCGATGCGCTGGAGTACCTGTCTCAGGACCCTGAGACCAAAGTGATCTGCATACATCTTGAAACGATCAAAGGCAGCGGACGCAGGTTCTTTGAACTTCTCAAACAGACCACCCCCGTGAAACCGGTCATTGTACTGAAAGGCGGCAGGACCGAAGCCGGCGCGAAGGCGGCCATGTCGCATACCGGGTCGCTGGTGCAGGGCAGCGATATTGTTTTTCAATCCGCCTTGAAGCAGGCCGGGGCTATCAGGGCGGATACGCTGGATGATTTCCTCTATCTCGCCAAGGCTTTTTCCTACCTGCCAAATTTGAAGGGCAACCGGATCGCCATTGCCACCTTCCCGGGTGGCGAGGCTGTGCTGGCCACGGACACGGTCTATCAAAACGGCCTGGTCATGGCCAAGCCGGGGCAATCAAGCTACGACAGGTTGCACAAGACTTTCCCCGCCTGGGAGATAGCCCTCAATCCTTACGACTTCGGTATTATCTATACATTCAGCTCTTTCAACAACAACCACGGCGCCTTCATCGAGGCCATGGCCGATGACGAAGATGTAGATTGCATCGCTGTCCAGCTTCCCCCCCCGGTCTTTCCCATCGACCCCGAGATGTTCTGCCCTCCCTTCCTGGCAGCCCCACAGAAAGGCAAACCCCTGGTTGTCTGGCCGCCTCATATGCTGCGCTTCGATACCCCTATAATAGACTGGCTCGAAGCCCACTCCATCCCCGTCTTTCCCTCGGGCGCGATTGCTGTAAAATGCCTGGCTGCGCTGAATAGATATGCTATGGGTTCGGTATTAATACGATAATCAGTAGGTAATAAAAACGCGCGAAGCAGCCACATAACTCTGCTGTTGACAAAATGTTCATTTCACTTTAAACCGTCTAAGAGTATAATCAAACCGCGAAACTATTCTGAACGATTGACGTGGACGGATATACATTTGCGTGAGCTATATGGCATCATGTCAGATTTCCATTGAGTTTAGTTTGGATTCAAGACAATTTAATGCACCAATAGTGGGTGGTGGCACGAATGAGTGAATATTCAACCCGACTCTGTGGCGATGAATGGCAAATATGGGCTAATCAGCTACTCAATCTGCGTTATGGACCCGGGGAATACCAGCGAGTCCCTGATAATCAGAAAGGGGATGCCGGTATTGAAGGATTTGTAGCTGCAAATGGTCACGTGTATCAAGTATATGGACCAGAAGAACCTCTATCAACTGGTCAACGATACGAAAAGCATCGAAAGAAAATGACCCGCGATATAAAGAAGTTAATTGACAAAGGGGATATTATTTCTGGGATTATAGGCAATATGAAGATACGGAGATGGATTCTTTTGGTTCCTTACTTTGACAGTAAAGATATTGTTATACATGCTTCGAAAAAGACGGAAGAGGTCATCGAAGCCGATTTGCCATATATTGAGGGCTCAGAATTCCGAATAATTATACAATCTGAAGACGATTTTTCCATTGAACGAGTCAAACTGTTAGAAGCTAACCTCAGCGGAGTTTTGGTTGTTGCTGATACTATATCTCCTTCTGCGGTCATAGAATGGGCAGATAAAAATGATAATCTTGTGAAAACGATCGATGACAAAGTGGCTCGCATGAAAACGATGAAAGATATAGAACGACGTAGAAAATTCCGAGATGAAATAATTAAGCGCTATCTCGAAGGCCAAAATGTACTTGAAAAGTTACGGGATTATCCGGCAGCTTATGAGGGAATTAGAAGGGCGAAGAGTGAACGAGAAAGATATCTAACAACTGAGGTGCTGCTAGCCGCTGGCGCTCCGCCTAAAATACTGCATGACGCTCTAGAAAATATTCAAAATGTCGTGCGTACTGAAGTTCGTGGCGTATCTGGACATACAATTGATGCTGTGGCATGGGAAGCTATTGCCGACTGGCTAATTCGGTGCCCACTGGATTTTCCGGAGGAATGCTCAAATGGATTATCTGATAATTCCTGAATTGAACACTCCTTTCATTTTTAAATCTCGACCAGAAGCTATCCCCGGCGACCTTCGCCCATTATGGCGTATCGGGATTCTGCTTCTTATGTTGTATCTTGCCTCGCGGGGTGGTAAATCCAGCTTTAAGCGTCTTCATGTTCTGAATTCAATGATACGAACGTCGGAAAATAGAGAAACGCTTAAGAAACTTATCGCAGGATCTAAATCGCCTGACGCCGTGGTCATTCGAATTGAACCGTATCTCAACCGCGCAGTTGACCTGGCCCACGGAGAAGGTTTGGTTAATCGAATCTCTGGAGATCGAATATCGCTCACCCCAAAAGGTGAGGCGTTAGCGATGTTGCTACAGACACAGAGCAGCATTTTTGTGAAAGAAAAGGAATTTCTAATGGCAATATCTAAATCACTCACCGAGCGGCTAGTCGATAGCCTGTTTACGGGGAGGTATTAGTCCGATGAGACTCAGACATTTAAAAATCAGGATTATGACTGACAAAGGTCTACACGGTACAGATATTTCGTTTCCCGATGGGCTTGTAGTCCTTTGGGCTGACAATTCCATGGGAAAATCAACCTGTATCCGTGCAGTTCTTGTAGCCTTAGGACTTGAAGCCATGGTAACGCCTAGCCAAATGGATCTTCCTTTACCACCAGCTATGAAATCGGAAATAGAATCCGATGACGGGCTGGCGAAAGTAATCGAATCAGACATATATCTTGAGATAGAGAACCAGGCCGGAGACCGCATAGTTATTCATAGATCAGCGAAAGGAACACGAAGCAAGGACTTGATTACGGTTTCCTTAGGGCCCGCACTGAGCAAACCTGATGAATCATATAGATCGGAAGACTACTTTGTTGCAAGAAGCGGTGCAGCTACGCGTGAGCGCGGTTTTCATAAGATGCTAGCGGATTTTCTAGGGTGGAAATTGCCTATTGTACAGACTTTTGATGGTCGTGAATATCCTCTGTATATGCAATGTATATTTCCATATTTTATTGTTGATCAGACGCGTGGATGGGCGAATATTGATCCGCCCATCCCGTCGCAATTTCGAATAAAAGAGCCGCACAAACGATCTATCGAGTTCATTTTGAATCTCGATGCCAACAGAATTGCCGCGGCAAGGGTTCGCCTTGACCAAGAGGCGGAAGATATAGGATCACGTTGGTCCGCAATGGTCAACAGAATTGATACTATAGCTAAATCCGTCGGCGGCGTTGCAAACAAACCCCCCCAGAAACCGATAGCAAATTGGCCACCCGAGATTTTACCGTTTATTCTTTTGCCTGATGGCAACAATTGGATATCTGCACATGATTTGCTCGCCAATATGGTTAAGATATCAAGCGAGTTGGCTGAAAAAGAAATACCGAGAGTTGGGCAAGCTATCAAGCCGGCCGAAAATGAACTCGCCAAGATGCAAGAAGAACTTAGCGAAAAAGAAACTATGCTCGCACGTCTTCTCGAATCGTTTGAAATCGAACGAGGCGAAATAAGTTCTGTTGCCGAACGTTTGAATAAGATTGACGAAGATCTTCAACGCAATAAGGATGTCAAGATCTTGCTCTCTTTAGGATCTATGGTTCCTGCGGGTGTCGCTAATCAAACGTGTCCAACATGTCACCAAAACCTTATCGATTCATTGACTCCGTTGGCGCAGGACCAGAGCCCAATGTCTATAGATGAAAATATTGTATTTTTAGATGAGCAAAAATCGACCTTCCAGACTGTTGCCAAGAATATCGGAATGGTTGTGCTAGCTAGGGAAAGTCAGATAACTGGTCTTAGAGAGGTGATAGCAAGATATAGATCTCATATACGTGCACTTAAGCAGACCTTGGTTTCTGACGAGAGGTTGCCTTCAAAAGCAGTTATCCAGACTCAGATTGAGATTCAGCAGCAAGTCCAACGTATGGAAATTGCGCTGGAGGAGTTTGATACAGCATTATCGGAGTTCGAAGGGCTTGCCAGCCAGTGGAAGCATGTGCAATCGGAGATATGCAAACTGCCAGCAAATGATACTACGGATGAAGACCGTCAAAAACTTCTAGAGTGGAATGCCAATCTAGTAGAGCAATTACACCAATATGAGTTTAAAAGTGTCCCATCGGCTGATATTACAATTTCTGTTGATACGTATAAGCCAGTGTACCAGGGGTTCGACTTGCAATATAATGTTTCAGCAAGTGATCTTATACGCATTATATGGTCTTATCTGACTGCGATTCTTGAATTAGGTCGGACGCGGTCTATAAATCATCCGGGACTTCTTATATTTGATGAACCGAAACAGCAGTCCACAAAGGATATTAGTTTTGCTGAACTCTTAAAACGAGTGTCGAATGCGTCTAATTTTAATCAGCAGGTGATTTTTGCGACGAGTAAAGACAGATCCACATTAAAAAATATGTTAATGGATGTTAACCACAAATTTATAGAATTTGATGGCCGTATTTTGCGCAAAATAATGTCATAATTAATGGGGGGGGTAGCATGCAATCAAATAGGTTCAATCTCATCGAACAACTTAAAATCATGTCTGAGCCGCCAAGTTCAAAAAGTCCTCGTGGCAAAAAGGGGAATTCATTTGATATGATGGACATCTCCGACATCTTCTACCGTATATATGAGGTGGCTAATCGTCTAGCAACAAACGAGGGCGTAATCTGGATACAAGTTAAGCATACTCAAGACGCTTTAGATAGTTTACAATTGGCTGGTAAAAAGAAAGTATACGATGATAACGATTTACTTCCACCATTGATACAGACTGAGCTTCTCAATTACATAATTGGAAAACGCGAAGATTACCTAAAAAGAATGACTAACCTGCTAGAACTTACTCTGAAATATAAATTTGGAAGCGAGGACAGAACGTAAAACGTATTAGCAGCACGTAATTATTGATGCTTTTTAAACGATCCACATATATATTGGATAAGGCGTTAGCCAATCTATCGCAGGACGACTAAAATAGGCAGCCGAAGCCTGACTCGAACAGTTTAGGTTGGCTAGCCTGACATTTACTGCTCGTAGAACTTTAAGCGTTCAGCAGGATTTCTATTTTGTCGGCTAATTCACGTAGCTTCTGTTGAGAGCATGTTCCTTTTCGTATTTGATAAAGCGCATGTTGGGGTTTTTTGTGTTGCTTTGATGCTGGAATTCCGAGGAAATCCTCGATATCATTTGGGAAATAATCAATTCCTTTGGTAAAGCTATTTTTGGACCCAGAAATTGTAATTTCTACCACTTGGCAACGACCATTATCTTGATCGTATAATACATAATGTGGAATTCCCAATTTCCCAAATAGATTCATGAACCGGTGCATATTATATTTGCCTATAGTATCTAGTGCGAATACACCTTCCTGGTGCCAAGTCAAATATCCGTTGTCTTCAAGATAACTAATTATTGCCGTCTCAGTCGGTCCTTCAACCAGCAGAATCTTATTAGCAAAAAATGCATTGCAACGACGAGGGTCCAGCCACAACAAGTATTTTATACCTTCCATGTCTATGGTTAGATCATCGTTGTCAATTGGTAGTCCGGCTGCCTGCCACTGCGGCAAATCTTGCTGATTCTGATTCAGGATAGTGCTAAGCATCACTTCATCAATCTGGTATGTACTTGTGGCGTTTTTGAATTTATGAAGGCGTATAATGCTTGTTAGCTCCGAGATGTTTCGGCTAACAAATTGAGGATTGTGCGAAGAAATCAAGACCTGCGTAGTCGGTTCTCTTGAAAGCTTCTTGAGATCACGATTCAAAATATCTATTTGACTTGGATGTAAAAATGCCTCTGGCTCTTCGAATAATATCAATGTCATCTCAGGAGAAAAATCCTTTTTCTCTTTGGGGGCAGGTGGAGCGTTGAGATCCGCGGCAACTTGAATTAAAGTGAAAATTAGATGCCGCTGAAATCCCTGCCCATAGGAATCGGATGCCATCGACTGGTTGAGCCCATCATCATGCAACTGATGACCGATAAGACTCTTAACCATATCATCGGGTGCTATGGGGTTGACTGTCAATTCAAAAGATGCTCCCCAATCTCCAATTCTTTGTGTTATCTCTTTCTCGATCAATTCTAGTGATAATCCACTATCAGTCGTTTCCGTCTTAATACCCGTCTCAAATTTCTCAAACGAATCTTTTAGATTTTGATATGCAGTACTCCTGTCAATAATGCGTTTCATAACCGTGTTTATGAGATCGCGAAGTACGGATGGGCCCGTAAGCTTCGTATGCTCGCTGATTTTGCTTACCGCAGGTATATAGACAATATCTCCCATCTTGGTCTTTTGAACGTTCTTGTACCCATAGAATCGCGAATCTGACAGTGCGCCCCCGACGTACGCGTATATTCCATCCTTTTCAGAGCTCTGAAAATATTTTCTCAGCTTAAAAGTATTAGAAGGAAGCCGGTATTCGGCTTTGAGCGTTCTTAATTCATCGTCAGTAAGTTTGTATTCGATTTCCATCCAGGATTCTTTGTCAGCGGTGCTCATTTTGGGGAAATCATTGTGACTATCAAATTTCAAATCTTTTTCATAAAAGGCGCGAATTGCGTCTATGATATTGCTTTTACCGGAGTTGTTAGTTCCCACTAGCAAAGAATATTCATCAAGATTAATAGTTGCATCGAGAATAGAACGGAAATTATGTATTGTGAGACTTAATACTTTCATATGAGATCGCAACCTCCTCGTATTTACCTTCCCTACCTTAGGTTATCACTTCATGTGAATAACCACCAGCACGGACCCAGCAAATGGCGGTTTAACCAAGAGCTTTTGCCCCACTATTTTCATAAGCTTTGACCGACCCAGTTGCATATAAAATGGCTGAAGTAGCGACTGTATTGGGATACTATTTCGCATTTTGGCTGGATCGCATATTTGCTAGGCCTGCTTAAAGGTAAAAGCTGGTCGGATGTATAGTCCTATTTCTTAACTGCTTCAGCGATACCGGCAGCCCATTTGTTGATAGCCTCCCAATCACGGAAATCCCCGGTCGGGGCCTTGACGTTCTTGAGCGGCCGATCCTCTAATGCTTTTGCATGTAATTCATAGCTTGTCACGATTTCATTTATGGGGCGAAGCCGGATCCGACTTCACGGAATTGTAACCAGATCTTAATAAAAAATTAACATTGGATTACTAAACTGTAATTATTAAGAATCCGTTATATATAGGAAGAGATACAGAAAAGGAAGAACGGATATGGTAACTGAATATAAGGCACAGTCAAGAGTTAATAATGATCTTTTATCATTCCTCACGGGTAATGAATGCAGCGAAATAGAAGTCGATTTGCTCCGCTTCATGGGACTGCACCCGAAGGCTAAACTGAGTTTCTATGTTATCACCAGGGCATTTCGCATTGCCGCTATCGACCTGGGTAACGCACTGATGGCGCTGGTTGAAAGAAATATACTGGTGCACCATCTTGATGACAATGGTCTGGTGACATATTCCCTTTCTGCTGATGAGAATACCTGTGCGTACATCCATAAGCTGGCTGCCCTGGACTGGAGTGCAGCAATGGCCCTGAAAAAAGAGCTGAAGGACAGGACGGTCTGCTATCAGGACTTATGGCGGGACAGCAACTTCATGGTCAGGAAATAACTCAGCGGAACCAATTGATATAGTACTCCAAGCGCACCAGCGATAATAGCGTCCCCGGCATTCAACTGCCCTGAGGCGGTGAAGTAATAGAAGGAATAAACCGATAGCGGTATATAGAGGATGCTCCCCGTGATAACGCCGGGAGCATATCTTTTCAATCTAACCGCGCCGCCCAAGTGGACCAGCCCGTTGATGAACAGCAGGGCGGCTGCAGACAGGCTGAAGGCCAGGTTGCTGACGCCGACGAAAATCACGATGACGCACAGTAGCAATTGCAGGCCGTTTATTACTATTGCCATCGGGGCGTTGACGAAGGGTGCGAAGCTGGGGTTCATCCGCTTCATGACCGTCATGAACCCGCCTGGGAAGAAATACTCTTCCACCATGTGAAGTATCGATGCTATTAAGAAACCTACGAATAGCCAGGTCATCGCTGCAATAAAGAGCGCAATTTAATATATGTACGGGACAACACACCAGGTGCTTTTCCTGTAGTCCAGGTATTGCTTGCCGAAGTGTTGTTCCAATTCCTTCTCTTCCACCTTAATTCGCTGCATTACTCCGATAACGGGAAGTACTATGCATAACAGCAAGGAAATCCAATTAGCCAAAGCAATTCCCAACCCCAGGGCTATGATAAGAATTCCCAGGTATGACGGATGTCTGATACAGCGGTAGGGGCCCGCCTTTATTAATTCGTGTTCTTTTTGAATCTGGACTGTTGCTGTAAAGAACTTTCCCAGGACAGAAACAGCATACCGCCGGAATATAATGCCCGAAATCATAATAGTCACGCCGACCCAGGTCATCCAATCGCCCAGAACCAGCAGACGGCCGGAATCCAATATTACGGGAAGCCACGCGATGATGAAAGAGATTGCAACCAGTACCCACACCAGCCGGATTGTTCCCTTGTCAATTGCGCCGTCCTTTCCCCGCGTGGTGCGAACGTTGAGTATAATCTCCGATATAAGGTAGTAATCCTGGACAACATTGATGGCCACAATAGCTGCTATGATGCTTGCACTCATCTATTTCAAATTTCCTTTTTTACGGAGCAGGTAAACGATTATTTCTGCTGACCATTTGCCTCTGGCTGTTCCGAATAATATCAGTTTGCGTCTCTTGTCTCAACCTGCCGTTCCGACTTAGCGGCGGGCGCCAGTGGTTATTTGCTCAAGAGTGTCTCGGCTGACGAGCTGGTCGGAGTGATTATGGTCTGCTGGTATAATTACGTCATGGCTAAAATAGTCCTCGACCTCCATGATATTTACAATAGGGGCAGGTCGATCGATGCCGAGCTCAACAGGGTCGTCTCTGAGAACCTCGGAGGATTGCCTGATGGCGCTGATAGGAAATGACCGACGGCTTAGCTCGACTAATTGAGCGCCGCCTTCGCTTTTTCCGCCTCTATTGAAAGCTTCTCCCACTCCTCGGTAAGCAAATTAATCTCCTGGCTTATACGCCGGTATTCCTGGCCGGCGCCGGCTGCCTGCGCAGCATCTCCGTAGAGAGCCGGATCAGAAAGTAATTTTACAATTCCAGATAGCTGGAATTCGAGTGCGGTGAGTTTCTTTTCTATCGCAGCAATTCTCTGTGCAATTTTAATGTTTTGGCGTTGCAGGGTTTTTCTCAGACTATTATCGCTTTGCTCTTGCTGCGGGTTATTCTTTACAGTCGGTTTACTCCCGCCCCTGATCTTACGGGTACGATCATGGGCCTGCGGTGCTTTTGCTTCGCCTTGATCAAGTATTGCCTCCTGTTCTTTGGCATACAAGTAATCGTCATAATTACCGGGGAATATTTTGAGTTTACCGCCGTCTACCTCGATAATTTTATTGGCAACCTGCTGAATGAAGGTACGGTCATGAGTTATCATGCAAAGCGTACCGCGGTATTCATTTAAAGCATCTGCTAATATCTCCCTGGATGCAATATCCAGGTGATTGGTCGGTTCGTCCATCAGCAACAGGTTACCCGGTTGAATAAGCATCTTGGCAAGTGCCACACGTGCCTTCTCGCCACCGGATAAAACTGATATTGGCTTTTGAATGTCATCTCCGCTGAAGAGAAACCCGCCTAATATTTTCCTCAAGTTTTGTTCGATCAAATCAGGGGAGGACTGTTGCATCTCGGAAATGATGGAGTTTAACGGGTTAAGCAGATCGAGGACATACTGAGCATAGTATACCGTGATCACATTGTGCCCCATTTCCCGCCCGCCCTTTTCAAAGGGTAGCGCTCCTGCCAGTATCTTGAGTAAAGTGCTCTTGCCGGCGCCATTCGGCCCAACCAGCGCTACTTTATCACCGCGTGATAATGCCAGGTTCAGGTCAGGATAGACAACATTGGCGCCATATGACTTTTTAATATGCTTTAATGAAATAACCTCTTTGCCACTGCGGGGAGGTTCAGGAAAGGAAAAGTGTATTATTTTGGTTGTCCGGGCTATCACTACCTTCTGCATTTTCTCAATACGCTTTAGACGGCTCTGCACCTGGGATGCCTTGGTAGCCTTGGCACGGAAACGCTGAATAAACTCCATCTCTCTGTGGATTTCCCGCTCTTGCCTGGCGGCCTCTCCCTGCGCCTGCTCGAGATCCCGCTGCCATGCAATTACATAATCGTCATAGTTGCCGCTATACTGTTTCACTTTGCCCGGCTCGATGGACCATATTTTATCGACCACGCGGTTTAGAAATGTGCGGTCATGTGATGTGACAATTACCGCTCCCCGGTAGGCGGACAGATACTTTTCAAACCAGATGCAGGCTTCTATGTCCAGGTGATTTGTCGGTTCATCTAGCATCAGCATATCGGGTTTCATAAGTAACAGCCTTGCCAGGTAAGCGCGCATCAGCCATCCGCCGCTGAACTCATTAAGCAGGCGCTGAAAATCCGTTTGCTTGAACCCCAATCCTGAAAGAATAGCCTTCGCTTCGTGTTCAATGCGATAACCACCAGCTGTTTCATAAGCGTACTGCAATTCACCCAGTTCACGTACGAGCTTTTGATTAGTATCAGCACCGGTTTCACCACCTATCATCTCCCTGATAATGGCCATCCTGTGCGCAAGCGCGATTATAGTTTTAGAGGCATTTAGCACCTCTTGAAGAAGCTGCTTATTAGAGGATGGGCTTATATCCTGCTTTAAATAGCCTACAGTAATATCCTTCTCCTTGTGCAGCTTGCCTGAATCGGGATCAGTTTCACAGGCAAGGATATCCATGAGCGTGGTTTTCCCTGAGCCATTCGGGCCGATTAAGGCAATACGGTCGCCGGCGCTGACATTGAACGTAATATTGGAAAACAAAACCCTTTCGCCGTAGGATTTGCTAATATTCGATATATTTAACATTTCTCTTAAACCGGCTTGTTAAGCCAAACTCCCGATTATAAAGAAAACGGCTTATACAGCGCAAGAAATCCGCCATTCAAACAGTTATACTTATTGAGACACAACTGCGAACAGGGCCAGGAGATTTATCACCTTGAATGAAGTTAATAATATGCTTATTGCCGGTGAACTGGGAATTAATGTCCACCAGGTCAGGTCAGTGGAATCGATGCTGGCTGAGGGCGCGACAATACCATTCATGGCGCGTTACCGTAAAGAGCGCACCGGATCTCTGGACGAGGTAGTGATTGCTGAGATAAGGGACAGGCTGGCCAGGATGGCTGCCCTGGACAGCCGGCGTGAAGCAATCCTCAAATCGCTTGAGGAGCGAGGACTGCTGACGGACGAATTGCGTGTTGCCGTCGAGGCCGCGGCTGCCATGACCGCTTTGGAGGATATTTACTTGCCCTACCGGCCCAAGAGGCGCACACGCGCAACTATCGCCAGGGAAAGGGGACTGGAACCGCTTGCCCTGTTGCTATTCGCCCAGGATATTTGCACAGATCCACTGAAGGAAGCCCTTGCCTACGTTAATAGTGAGAAGAACGTCGGGTCTGTGGAGGAGGCGCTGGCCGGGGCGGGCGATATTATTGCTGAATTGATAAGTGAAGATGCTGAAACGCGGCAGACCATGCGCGTGATTTTTGAGCGGGAAGGTATCTTGCAGTCAAAGCTGGTAAAGGGGAAAGAGCATGACGGCATAAAATACAGTGATTATTTCGAGTGGCAGGAACCGGTTGCGAAAATGCCTGCTCATCGTGTCCTGGCAATGTTCCGCGGTGAGAATGAAGGGCTGCTTGCGCTTGCTATCCGCCCATCTGAAGAAAAGGCGCTGGCCTTGTTGCACAGGCGTTTTGTAAAGAACAGCAGCGCTGCTTCGGTTCAGGTCATGGAGGCCATGGAAGATGGCTATAACCGGCTTTTGGCGCCTTCGATAGAGACTGATGTACGGCACAAAATAAAGGAACGGGCCGACGCCGAATCCCTGAAGGTTTTTGCGCGAAATATGCGGGAGCACTTGATGTCCCCTCCATTAGGGCAGAAATCAGTGCTGGCGATTGATCCCGGATACCGCACCGGGTGCAAAGTTGTCTGCCTGGACCGGCAGGGTGTACTGCAGCACAATACTACTATTTATTTAGGGCAATCAACCGCGAGTACGGAAAATGCCGCCGTAGTTATTCGCGGTCTCATCGAACGCTATGCAATTGAAGCTGTGGCAATCGGCAACGGCACTGCCGGGCGGGAGACAGAAACCTTTGTACGTGAGCTGGGATTGCCGGAGGGTATCCCGGTCGTGACGGTCAATGAAAGCGGCGCATCGGTGTACTCTGCCTCGGCGGTGGCACGGGAAGAATTCCCTGATCTTGATTTGACAGTACGCGGCGCAATCTCTATCGGGCGGAGACTAATGGACCCCATGGCGGAATTGGTGAAAATCGACCCCAAGGCCATAGGTGTGGGCCAGTACCAGCATGACGTAGACCAGGCTAAACTGAAGACCAGCCTCAACGACGTGGTTATGATCTGCGTTAATGAAGTAGGTGTTGAGGTAAATACTGCCAGCACGCAACTCCTTTCCTATGTTTCGGGAATAGGCCCGGCCCTGGCAAAAAATATTGTCGATTACCGGGGCAAGAATGGCCCCTACCGCAGCCGGGAAGAGATAAAAAAAGTCCCCAGGCTGGGACCTAAAGCATTCGAAATGGCAGCAGGTTTTCTGCGCATTCATGATGCGGAGAATCCGTTGGACGCCAGCGCAGTGCATCCGGAGAGCTATGGCCTGGTAAAGAGCATGGCAAAGGACCTGGGCTGTAATTCTGTCTCGGACCTGATAAGGCATGAGGACTTGCGCCGGAAAATTAATCCTGAACTTTACATCGGGGGAAGTGTAGGGTTGCCCACCATAATGGACATTATGCTGGAGCTGAAAAAGCCGGGTCTTGACCCGCGTGAAAGGTTTGAAATATTCGCATTTGCCTCAGGAGTCATCAGGATGGAACATCTCGTAGCGGGGATGAAACTTCCGGGGATTGTTACTAACGTAACCAACTTTGGAGCATTTGTAGATATCGGAGTGCACCAGGATGGACTGGTACATATCAGTCAGCTCTCCGATACCTTTGTGAAGAATCCCGCTGAAATGGTTAAGGTAAATCAGAGGGTTATTGTGACTGTGCTGAATGTTGATATCGAACGCAAGCGTATTGCGCTTTCAATGAAGAAGGATACTGAAGAAGCTGCGCCGAACGCGATCTAAGCGATGGGCATGAAGAGGCTGCTGGTATAATAACCTTATCATGGCCAAAATAGTATTGGACCTGCACGATATCTTTAATAAGGGGAAGTCCATAGATGCCGAGCTCAACAGGGTCGTCTCCGAGGCCGTGGCGAAAAAGATTACTCTGGTTGAGATTATCCCAGGCAAAGGATCGGGCCAATTGAAAAAGCGCGTTCTACGCTTCGTCGCTCAACCTGACATTAAAAAACTTTACCATCGGATTGAGAAAGACGATAAAAACTTCGGCAGGATTTTCATCCATTTCCGCTACTGACACCGGGGCCGGGCCGCAGTTTAACTCACAGAAAAGTCATTACTCTGAAAGCATGTCAATTGTTAGTGCGGCTTAAGCAGGCTGTTAACAGCTTCGGTCAACCCCTCCAGCGGCTGCATCTCTGCCTGCGAGTCCTTCCTCCATTTCAACTCCACGCTGTTGGTTTTCAGCGTGCGTGCGCTGATCACAATTCGCATGGGTATCCCGATCAGGTCGGCATCGTTGAACTTTACTCCCGGTGATTCCGGCCTGTCGTCCAGCAGCACCTCTATTCCAGCCGATATCAATTCGGAGTACATCTTTTCCGCTGCCTGCAAAACTGCAGGATCATCGATTTTCAGCGGGCACAGGCAGACCTGGAAAGGGGCTATCGGCAGCGGCCAGATTATCCCCTTGTCGTCATGGTTTTGCTCCACCGCCGCAGCCAGCAGTCGTCCTACACCGATGCCGTAACACCCCATTATTATAGGCTTGCTGGCGCCGTCTTTATCCAGGTAGTATGCGCCCAAACGCTCGCTCAGAAAAGTGCCCAGTTTGAAGACATGGCCCACTTCGATGCCCTGCTGTGAGAGTAGCCTGCCATTGCATTTCGGGCACTGGTCGCCTGCCCCGGCTATTGCTATATCGGCCAGGGCATCAACCTTGAAATCACGGGGATAATTAACGTTTTTCAGATGTTTATCCGGCTTATTCGCCCCTGCTACGAAATTACCTCCCAGCTTGATCGAGTCGTCGGCCACCACGCGGTGACCCTTTAAATCGATGGCTGAGGCATAGCCTGCTACCAGCCCGGCCTCCCGTGTCTCAGCTTCGGCAGCCATGTGCAAGTCGTTGCACTTCAAGAGGTTCTTCAGTTTAACCTCGTTCACATCCAGATCACCCCGGATGACGACAAAAACAATCGCTCCGTCGGCGACGTAAAACACCGATTTCAGCGTCTGTTCCGCACCGACCCCCAGGAATTTGGCCACCTCCTCGATAGTCGTCAGCCCCGGCGTGGAGACCTCCTCTACGGCCAGGGGTTTTGCCGCAGGCGCAGACATCTTAACACTGGTGGCCTTCTCGGCGTTGGCGGCGTAGCCGCACTGCGTGCAATAGATGACCTGGTCTTCCCCGCTCTGGGCTATCAGCATGAATTCATGGGAGGCCTTGCCCCCGATGGCGCCGCTGTCAGCCTCCACCATTACAGCAGGAAGGCCGCATCTGGTGAATATATTTTTGTAGGCCTGCACCATCTTCCCATAGCTCTCATCCAGGGCGTCTTCATCGACATCGAAGCTGTACATGTCCTTCATGATGAATTCGCGCACGCGCAACAAACCTCCCCTGGGGCGAGGCTCGTCCCTGAATTTGTTCTGGATCTGATATAAAAGTTGCGGCAGGTCGCGGTAGCTTTGCACGGAGCGTCTCACCAGGTCTGTGATCACCTCCTCGTGGGTTGGGCCCAGGGCCAGCCTGTGTTCTTTGCGGTCGGTTACCATGAAGAGGGTCTTATCAAAGGAGGGCAGCCGGCCTGATTTCTCCCATAGCTCGATGGGCTGCAGCGACGGCATCATCAGCTCCTGCCCGCCGGCGCTGTCCATCTCGCCCCGGATGATATCCTCGATTTTTTTCAGCACCCTCCATCCCAGTGGCAGATAAGAATACACTCCTGTGGCTACCTGCTGTATCATACCGGCCCGCACCAGCAGCTGGTGGCTGGCGCAATCGGCGTCCGACGGGGCTTCCTTTAATGTCTTGCCCAATAATCTGGAAAAACGCATGTTCTTATCCCCTCAAATTAAACTAGTAGCCCATTTTAGAATATTTCACCTTGAATAAAAAGGACACCGTTGACCGGGCAGGCATGAACTTCCGGGTTATGCAGAGCTAAAGGCTATCGATCTCGTCTGTGAGGGCCCGCAGATAATCGCTCTCTTTGACGCTCCGTATAACTCGGCCTTTCTTAAAGATGGCGCCCTTTCCCTTTCCACAGGCAATACCGACGTCTGCGGCCCTTGCTTCCCCCGGCCCGTTTACGACGCAGCCCATTACAGCAATCTTGACCGGCTTGTTCACTGATTGAAGGTAATTGCCGACCTTCGTGGCCAGGCCGACGATATCAGACTCGCTTCGCCCGCAGGAAGGGCAGCTTATCAGCACCGGTCCTCGCTGGCGCAGGTTGAGTGATTTAAGGATCTCGTAAGCGGTGAATACCTCTTCGCGGGGGTGTGCGCTGAGCGAGACCCTGATGGTGTCGCCGATGCCCTCATACAGGAGTATGCCGATCCCGGCTGCGCTCCTGATTATGCCGGTGCGAGGCAGGCCGGCCTCCGTGATGCCGAGGTGCAGCGGGTATGCAGTCTTCCTGGCGATACTGCGGTAAGCCTCGATGGCTGTGGGCACGTCGAAGGCCTTGAGCGCTATCTTGATCAGGCCGAAGTCCATGCTCTCAAGCAGATCAACTTGCTCCATGGCCATGTTAACCATGCAGGCTGCAATGGATCTGCCCGTCTTTTTACCCGGTGGAAGGCTGCCGAAATTCACGCCTATGCGTATGGGCACCTCTCTGGCCTTGGCTGCGGCCACGACCTTTTTAATCTGCTGTTTATCGCGTATATTGCCGGGGTTGAGGCGCAGCCCGTCGGCGCCGCTGGCCATGGCTGCCAGCGCCAGGCGGTAATCGAAATGGATATCGGCGACCAGGGGTATGGAGATGCCTTTGCGTATCTCCTTGATGGCTGCGGCGGCCTGTCGGTCAGGCACGGCCACACGGATTATTTCACAGCCGCACTCTTCCAGCTCCCTGATCTGGTTTATGGTAGAACGCGCGTCCCGTGTATCCGTCTTGGACATAGACTGTACCGACACGGGGGCGCCGCCGCCGACGATCACGCTGCCCACGCGTATAGGCTTGGAGACGCGCGGCTTCTTCAAGGCAGCAGGCTTTCTCCACGTATGATGCGGGCGACATCAAAATAGCTGATCACCAGGATAAGCAATATCATGGCCATGAATCCTATCATATGAACCAGGCCTTCCTTTTGAGGGGAGATCCTTTTGCCTCTCCTGGCCCATTCAAGCAGAACGAAAACAAGCCTTCCTCCGTCCAGACCGGGAATGGGCAGCAGGTTGAATATACCAAGGTTGATACTGATGAGAGCGGTAAACTCCAGCAGCGGGCTGATACCGGCTTTGATAACCTCTCCGGTCAGCTGTGCAATGGCTATGGGCCCCGCCAGCTGCGGTCCGGTGCTCCTGACAAACCAGCTCGTAACCTCGTTTTTAAAGAGCACGAGGATCTCCCAGCTATGCACAACGCTGCTGGGCAGCGCCTGCCAGAAAGGCATGGATTCGACAACCGTCGTGGCGCCGGAGGAGGTGAGCACGACTCCTGTGGCGCCCTGGCCCTGCGGGGGAACCCAGCGCGGTGTTACAGTTATAACTTTTTGGACGGCATCAGGCTTCACGATAACCATGGTCGTGTCATTGCCCAGGTTCAACTGTATCTGGTAGCTCAAATCACCCCGGTTCTTTACTGTATGTCCGTTTATCTCAGCTATCCTATCGCCCGCTTCGATGCCCGCCGCCTGCGCCGGTGAGCCGGCGGCGACCTCCTTGATCAATACATTCTCCATCGTCACGTCATGCGGGATCATAAAGCTGATGGTGAACAGTATAATGGGCAGCAGTATATTCAATAGGGATCCGGCGCTGAGGACGAATATCCTGGCGCCGATGCTCTTGCTGGCCAGGCTGCCCGGCGTTGAAGGGTCTTCTTCCCCCAGCAGGCGTGTGAAACCGCCGAAGGGTATGGCGTTGATAGAGTAAATAGTCTCGCCGTATTTGAACCCCCAGATCTTGGGCGGCAGGCCCAGGCCGAATTCCTCAACCTTGACCTTCGACATTTTGGCGGCGGTAAAGTGACCTATCTCGTGTGTGAGGATGAGTATTATCAGCAGTGCTAAAAAAACCACGATGGTTAATAACATTAAATATCCTTCCTTGCTTCTTTGAGGGCTGTTTCACATGCCCATTTGTCCGACCGGAGAATATCCTCAAGTCCGGGATTCGAAACCGGCCTGTGCATATCCAGGGTCTTCTCTATTATTGTAGCAATTTCTGTGAATGAGATACTATTGTTAAGAAACAGCTCAACGGCTGTCTCATCCGCAGCGCACAATACTGCGGGGTAGGTGCTCCCGAGTTTACCTGCGTTTACGGCGAGCTTAAGGCAAGGGTACTCCGCAAAATTTACCGGCTCAAATGTGAGGTTATGCGCCTTCTTGAAATCCAGCGGTTGTATGCCGGGGTTATGCATGCGTTCGGGATAAAAGAGCGCGTATTGAATAGGCAGGCGCATATCGGGGGCGCTCAACTGCGCCTTGACAGAGCCGTCCCTGAACTCGACCATCGAGTGGACGATGCTCTGCCGGTGAATGACTACCTCTATCTTATCGAAGGGCAGGTTAAACAGCCAGTGCGCTTCGATCACTTCCAGGCCTTTGTTGAAAAGCGTGGCTGAATCCACGGTCACCTTCTTGCCCATTTTCCAGGTAGGGTGGTTTAGTGCCTGCGCTGCCGTCACCTCGCGCAGCTTTTCAGCCGGCCAGCCGAAGAAAGGCCCGCCTGAGGCTGTCAGGAGAAGCCTGGAGATCTCCGGCGCTTCACCCTGCAGGCACTGCCAGACTGCACTGTGTTCGCTGTCTACCGGCAGGATGGCGCCCTTATGCTGTGCGGCAATTTGCTTTAACAGCGCCCCTGCCATGACCAGTATCTCCTTGTTGGCGATAGCCACCGTCTTTCCAGCCTTAAGGGCGGCTATGGCCGGCGCCAGGCCGGCCTTGCCCGTGGTGGCAACGATAACCATATCTGCTTGAGGATGGGCGGCCATCTCCTCCATGGTAGTCTGCACGACGCCTGCCGGCAGCCGGGCGCCCGCTGCACAATACGTAAGTTTCGGGTTGAATTCGCTGACCTGTTGTAAGAAAAGGCCTGTGTTGTTGCCGCAGGCCAGCCCTGTCACCCGCAATTTATCCTGAAAAACGCGTACGATATCCAGAGTTTGTTGACCGATAGACCCGGTTGATCCCAGCAGAACTATATTTTTGACTTTGTTTTTCATCGCGTTATCTTGATGACAGGATAATGTTACTGCAAATCGATTGCACTGACCATTGGGAGATAGTGTAAAGATAAAGATAGCCCCGGCGATCTCTGTTGACGCGGTCTAACAGCGCCGGGGCTAGCATCATTAATGCAGTATCAGTATGGGACCGATGATTATTACACCTATTGCGGCATTTCCAGTATGAGGAAGCCTGTCACGATGAGGGCTATGAAAATTACGGCAATGATCAAATATATGACGGATAGGACAATGCCCCAGATCAGCATGGACCTGGCCTTCTTGGGATCTTTATCTTTATTGACCGCCCAGGCGATGATGCCTCCGATCCAGCACCAGCCGCCGAAGAGCAGGGGCAATATAACCAGCAGCCACCATGCTCCGCTAACCGTTTTCACGGCAGGAGCGGTGTCAACTGCTACAGGCACGTCACTTTTAGCTATAAACAGTTTGTTAGCGCAGACCGGGCAATATACCTTTTCCTGGAGCTCTGTTCTACAGGCGATGCAAACCATCTTCCCACAACTCACGCACGCGCCAACGGCATCTTTACCGGGGTGATAAGAACAATCAGCCATAAAAAACCCTCCTCCAGCTAAATCAGCTTAAATTCATGCATATTATAGACAAGGCAAACGCTCAATGCAATTAAAAATTATTGCATCCTCATGTATAATAGTATTTTAGTGAAGGAGAAGGTTCACAAAGAGGAAGAAGTACTTTATATGGGTGTTAACGCATTTATTAGGAAATATTCAAATAAATATTTCGATAAAAAGTGACAGGAGGTCAAGCAGTGCCAAAGCAGAGAATCTTGATTTGCCCCTTGAAATTCAACAGCAAGACACTCGAGGGGGATGGTTTTGTGAAGAAGGAGACATGCCTGTGCGATGAGGAGAGTTGCGCCTGGTGGAGGCCTACCACAAACCTTTGTGCGGTCAATAATATGATCGAGGTGATGAATAAACTGGAGTTGACCGCCGGGCTGCAGCTCAAAACTTTGTTAACTGATTTCCAGTCCAAGACCACTATCGTTGATGTGGAAAGATAGCAGTGGATGAAAAACGTGATCTGAGTTAAGCGAGATCACGCCCGGCTGCCCCGGCAGGGAAAGATTCAGTGATTTGAGTTATAATGTAGCGTGAATCAAACAAGCAAGGAGGTCTTATGGCTTACGATACGCTATTACTGGAAAGGGAGGGTGCGGTAGGAATAATTACCCTTAACAGGCCACCGGTAAACCCGTTCAATTACGCGGCGATTGATAACCTTGGAAAGGCATATGCCGAACTGGAGAATGACAAGTCTGTCCGCTCCATTATCATTACCGGCGGGGGTGAAAAAGCCTTTTCGGCCGGTTTTGATATTTCCAGTTTCGCCGATCCCATGAATATATGGTTGCCCAGGTTGGGTCACATGATTTATAGTCGCATCGAGAGGGGACCCAAGCCGGTTGTCGCTGCCATCAACGGCTTTGCCCTTGGTGGTGGATTCGAACTGGCCATGGCCTGCCATTTCAGAGTAATGGTCGACGCCGAGAAGGCCACATTGGGCCTGCCGGAGATCAACCTCGGGATCATACCGGGATGGGGCGGTACACAGAGGCTGCCCAGGCTGATCGGGCGCACCAGGGCATTGGAGATCGCCCTTATGGGCAGGAGGATCAATGCCAAAGAGGCATTCGAATGGGGATTGCTGAACAAGGTGTCCAAGCCGGGCGAAACCCTCAAAGACGCCAAGGAAATGGCCGTCTCGCTGAGCAAGCGGGCCCCAGTCGCCCTCAAGGCGATTTTAAACGCAGTGGTGCTGGGTCTGGATACCAACATGGCGGCGGGTCTTGATATAGAGATGGAGGGCTCGCGGATGGTTGGAGCTTCCAAGGACGCCATGGAAGGCATGACTGCGTTTATGGAGAAACGGGAAGCCAAATTCACGGGTGAATAAATAATTAACATACAGGAGAATGGGATCTATGAAAGCTGAAGACGTTAAAAAGATCACGGTGGTAGGGTCCGGTGACATGGGACACGGCATTGCTGAGGTCGCCGCCATGGCCGGCTACAAAGTCAGCATGTACGACATCAAGCAGGAATTTGTTGACAAGGGCATGGGCAAGATAAAGGACAGCCTGACCAAGCAGGTCACAAAGCAGAAGATGACGCAGGACGCAATGGATAAGACTATGGGCCTGCTGGCAGGCTTCACTTCACTGAAAGATGCCCTCAAAGATGCGGATTTTATGATCGAGGCAGCCCCGGAGATCATGGAGCTCAAGCAGAAGATATTCAAGGAGTGCGATGAGTACGCTCCCAAGCACACTGTTTTAACCTCCAACACATCCAACATGAGCATCACCAAAATCGCCTCGGTAACCAAGCGGCCGGACAAGGTCGCCGGGCTGCACTTCTTCAATCCTGTGGCCATGATGACGCTGGTTGAGGTGATCAGGGGCGAAAAAACATCCAATGAGACAATGGATGTAACCTTCGACCTGATGAAAACCTGGAAGAATTTCAGGGGCGCCATGGTGCCGATCAGGGTTGAAAAAGACACCCCGAGCTTCGTTTACAACAGGCTTGGCGCCCCGGCCGCCCTGTACATGTCCGAGCTGCTGGAGAAAGGCGTGGTGACGCCCGAAGCTGCCGATGCCAAAGTTAAATCAATCGGTGTGCCCATGGGACCCTTCGAGACGTTTGATTTTGTCGGGCTCGACGTTATGTACCACAGCCAGGAGTACCTGGCCGGAGTGCTCTCACCTGAATACAAACCGCGCAGCTGGCTTGAGAAGAAGATGAAAGCCGGTGAACTGGGTAAAAAGACGGGTAAAGGTCTCTTCGATTGGTCGGGCGGACGTCCTGCCATCGATGTGAGCAAGGCCGATCCCAATTTCGATCCTATGGATATCATATGCTTGCAGGTCAACGAAGGCACCAAGCTGCTTGAGGCAGGGGTTATCAAGACTCCCGCCGAGATAGACCTGGCGATGGTACATGGTGGCGGCGGTATATTCGGACCGTTCGCGCTGGCCAAGGGAATGGGCTGGGATAAGGTCGCTGAGAAATGCGAGGCCGTATCCAAGAAAACAGGCATTAAACAGTTCATGCCGACGGAAACCCTGAAGAAGGGCAATATCACTATCTAAGCGGAAATCGTCTGCGGAAGACAGTCAGGACTGGTTGCCCTGTGTTTGATTTGATACCGGGAAAAGCGGTTAAGGATCAGCCGGGCAGCCAGCCCTGATTATTTACCAGGACAATCAGGTAGTAAGCCACGGGGGCGATCAGCAGGTGGCTATCGGCGCGGTCAAGCATGCCGCCGTGCCCGGGCAGTAAGTTGCCCGTATCCTTGGCATGCATATTTCTTTTTAAGAGTGATTCCACGAGGTCTCCAAGCTGTGCAAATACGCCTATGATTAACCCTGCTGCAATCATCTGCCAGTAATAGAGAGGCAGCTTAAATGCGATGGCGAGTATAACGGCGACAATAATCGATGTTGCCAGTCCCCCTGCCGATCCCTCCCACGTCTTGCCGGGGCTCACGGACGATGCCATGGCGTGTTTGCCAAGGTTGCTGCCAACCGCGTATGCGCCAACGTCACAAAGAGCTGTGCACGAGACTACCAGGAAAACCCAGCCCAGCCCATTTTCCATAAGCCGTATTTGGACATAGAAAGACAGCAGCCACCCGATATAGAGGATACCGGCTACAGTCCAGCCCCAGTTGATGAAGGCGTTGTCCTTATTTGGCCGGAACAGCATCCACAGGAGCGGAATAAGCGTCATTAAGACTACTAGAAGTGGCAGTGTAAAATCCCGGGGATACGGCAGGAAAGAAAAATTATATTGCTGAATATAGGCGTTAACGATTAACAGGATGGAAAAAACGATGCCAAGCCAGCTTAAAGGCTGGATAGCCTGGCTTTTCACGATCCGGTAAAATTCGAGGCAGGCGAGGGTTGCTATGATACAGAGGGCAGCGGTGAAAGGGATGCCGCCCAGGCAGACTAATGCCACAACAATGACGGCAATGATGAGGCCCGTTACTATTCGCTTGACTATCATATAGCTTCCCCGGTGATCAACGTCAATGGTCGGTGCTGCAGCGGCCAACGGGTCCGTCGGTAGCTGACGGAAAGCAGGGAGTCTATACCTCTAAGATCTCCGCTTCCTTGTCTTTGCCTATCCTGTTGATGGAATCGATATGGCTGTCTGTGAGCTTCTGTGTATGCTCGGCGGCCCGTATACTCTGATCCTGTGAGATCTCCTTGTTTTTCTCGGATGTTTTCAACTCCTCAACCGCCTCCCTGCGGATATTGCGCACGGTCACCCTCGCTTCCTCGAGCCTTTTGTGGATGATTTTGATGAGGTCTCTGCGCCTTTCCTCCGTAAGGGCCGGGAGGGAAATCCTGATGTTGTTGCCGTCATTGATGGGATTAAGCCCCAGGTCGGATTTCAATATGGCCTTATCGATATTATTGATGATCGTTCGGTCCCAGGGATGTATGGTGATTGTTTTCGGATCGGGGACCGAGATGGAAGAGAGCTGTATCAGCGGCGTCATAACCCCGTGGCAATCGACTTTGATGTGCTCGACAAGGGCGGGAGATGCGCGCCCGGTGCGGATAGAGGACAACTCCTTGTTCAGGGCTTCGATGGTCTTTTTCATCCTGGCATCAGCATTTTTCAGTATTTGATCCGTCATTGTTTCTCCTCACTGGTGACCGTAGTCCCGATATCTTCTCCCTCGATGACTCTAATTATGCTGTCCTTTCCCTGTGAATCGAATACAATTATAGGCAGTTTATTCTGCTGGCACAATGAAAATGCCGTAATATCCATGACCTCCAGTTGAAGGCTTAGCGCCTCTCTGTGGGTCAGGCGCCGGTACTTCTTGGCATTCTTATTTTTCCTGGGGTCGCAATTATAAATGCCGTCTACCCTGTTCTTGGCCACCAGCAGTACATCGGCATTGATCTCTATGGCGCGCAGGGCGGCCGCCGTATCGGTGGTCATGTACGGGTTACCGGTGCCGCCGGCAAAGATGACGACACGCTTTTTCTCCAGGTGTCTTATGGCCCTTCTGCGGATGTGCGGCTCCGCTATGGTCTGGACGGTGATGGCGGATTGAGTCCTGGTTACAACGTTGTTGTTTTCGAGGGCATCCTGCAGCGCCAGGGCATTGATTATGGTCGCCAGCATCCCGGCGTAATCGGCCGTCGCCCTGTCCATGCCGGCAGCCTCTGCGGTGGAGCCCCTCCAAAAATTGCCGCCACCCACCACTATTGCCACCTCTATTCCCTGTGCATTGACCTTTTTGATCTGCTTGGCTATTACATCCAGCATATGGGGATCAATACCGAAGCTGCTGTCGCCCATGAGGGCTTCGCCGCTCAGCTTGAGAAGAACCCTTTTAAAATTTGTCTTTCTGGTAGGCAATTTCAATAACCCAGTTCAAAACGTACGAACCTGCGGACTTTAATATTCTCACCTGTTTTTGCTACTGTTTCGGTGATTATATCCTGTATCGATTTTGCCGGGTCTTTAATAAACGGCTGGAGCAACAGGCATATCGCTGCGGGGTCGTCCTCAACATCCGCCGGGACCTCGTCCTTTGCAATGTACCGGGGCGACATGGCCGATATTTGCAGCGCGATATTATGCGCCAGTTCCTTGAATTCAGGTGTGCGGGCAACAAAATCGGTCTCGCAGTTCAGCTCTACCATAACGCCCAGGTGGTTGCCTGTGTGAACGTAGCACTCGATCAAACCCTGCTCTGCCGAGCGCTCGGATTTTTTCCTGGCAATGGCCAGCCCGCGCTGAGTGATAAGCTCGCAGGCCTTATCGATGTTGCCCCCGGCTTCAGTCAGTGCCTTCTTACAGTCCATTATGCCGGCCCCTGTTTTTTGCCGGAGCTCTTTAACTATGTTTGCTGAAATCTCCAATTGAGTACTCCTTTGGCATCACGAGAGCTGTGCGCTCAGGGTTGCGGTGATAGGGGTTAATGCGGGAGTTAAGGAGAAGTTATCTCTGCGGCAACCGGTTCCTCGTTTTCCTCATCCTTGGTCTCTCCCGCTTCGGCAAGCATCTTGCCTTCGAGGACGGCATCAGCGATATGGGTGCAAATCACTTTAATAGCCTTGATGGCATCATCGTTTGCCGGGATAATGTAATCGATACCATCGGGGTTACAGTTGGTGTCAACCGCGGCCACCAGTTTTACGCCGACTTTCTGAGCTTCACTGAGGGCTATTTTCTCTTTTGTCGGGTCGATGATAAAGATGGCGCCGGGCAGGGCTGTCATTTCTTTGAAGCCGCCCATCAGCCTGTTGAGCTTGGCCATCTCCTTCTCAACCTTCAATTTGTCTTTTTTGGACATGTAGTCAAGCTCACCCCTTGAATTCTTGTCCTCCAGCCTTACCAGGTAATCGATTCTTCCCTGTATGGTATTGAAGTTGGTCAACATGCCGCCCAGCCAGCGCTGATTGACATAATACATGCCACACCTTTTGGCCTCTTCCTCAATGATATCCTGTGCCTGTTTCTTTGTACCGACGAACATAATGGTCTGCCCGTTGCTGGCCAGGTCTCTTACAAACGCGCAGGCCCTGTTCAGCATTGTAACTGTCTGTTCGAGGTCGATGATATGTATGCCGTTTCTTTGCGTGAAGATGTAATTCTTCATTTTAGGATGCCAGTGTCCGGTCTGGTGACCGAAATGGGCGCCGGCTTCCAAGAGCTGCTTGACTGTAACTGAATCTGCCAAAGTTTGTTAACCTCCTGAAACAAGAGAGAGTTGCTTATTCAAAACCGTTGAAAAGTATAACATAACAATAGTCTCAGGGCAATTTGCCGGCGCGGGCAAATAAAAATCCCCTGCCCGCACCCGGGCAGGGGATTTTGTTCTTGGCTTGAAGCTATTATTTAAGGCCGATCTGTTGTGCAACCAGTTCCCGGTGAAAATCGGTGCTGCCGTAAACGGTGTCGGCCGCCTTGGCCCTCTGGTAATACAGCGGGACGTCATGATCGGCGCTGGTGCCGATGCCGCCATGAAGTTTGACGCCCAGGGCTGTGACCATCTTATAGGCCTCATTGATGTAAGCCTTGGCCATGGAAGCTTCCTTGGCGCTGGGCATATCGTTGGACTCCAGCCAGGCTGCCTCGTAAAGCAGGTACCTGCTGGTGCCCATGGTTATCCACATATCGGACATCTTGTGCTGCAATGCCTGGAAGGCGCCGATGGGCCTGTCGTACTGCACGCGCTCTTTGGCATATGCCACGGTCATCTCAACCACGGTCGAAAGTCCGCCCAGGGACTCGGCAGATTTAAGGATGGATCCCTTGCGGATGATCGTCTGGAGAACTGACCAGCCTTTGTCAACCTTGCCCAGCACATTCTTGGCCGGCACAGCTACGTCTTTGAAGACCACTTCGCAGAGGTGATCGTCGGCGATGGTGGGTATGACCTCGGTCTTGATACCGGCGGACTTGGAGTCCACCAGGAAAAGGGTCACGCCGTCTTCACCGCTGCCATCCTTGGTCCTGGCCACCACTATCATGTAGTCGGCAACGTGGGCGCTATCGACGAATACCTTGGCGCCGTTCAGGTTATAATCATTGCCCTTGTGCGCCGCTTTGAGAGTGATGCCGGATGCGTCGAACAGGCCGTTTTCTTCAAACCAGGCCAGCGTAATGATGCAGTTGCCGTTGGAGATCTTGGGCAGCAGGTCTTTTTTCTGCTCATCTGAGCCCGCTTCCACCAGGGCGAAGGTATTGACTACCGTGCTGATGTAGGGACCCGGAAGGATGTTCTTCCCGACCTCTTCGATGTGCATGGTCAGATCTTCGAAGGAATAGCCCATCCCCTCGTAATCCTCCGGGATATTAAAGCCAAGCCAACCCAGCTCAGCCATTTTCTGCCATAATGCGGGGTCGTAACCCTTGGGATCTTTTGCCAGCTCTCTGACCTTGGCCTTGGGGCATTCCTTGGTGAGGAAATCCCGGGCCGACTTCTTCAAAATCTCTTGTTGTTCTGTAAATCTGAGATCCATATTTCCTCCTTACTAATTGCGCATCCTTGCTTATTTCATCCTGGGCAGGCCGAGGCCGTACCACGCAATGATGTTGCGCTGGATTTCATTGGTGCCCATGGAGACTATGGGTACGAAGCAGCCCTGGTACATATATTCGGGAATCCCGCCCATCTTGGCAAATTTGGAATGTTTGGCCTGCCCGTAGGGTCCCAGGATATCGCAAGACAGGTGAGCGTATTTTTCCATCAGTTCGCTGGCGAAGACTTTTACCGCGGCAGCGTCCATCAGTCCCATCTCGTTCCTGTTCTGCTGGTCGGCAACGCGGTAGGCCAGCGTGCGCACTGCCTCGAGCTGGCAGGCCGCATCGGCGATCTTGTTCCTGATCATTGGGTCCCTTGACAGAAGCTGTCCGCCGCGCTTGTTCTCGTTGCAGTATTCGACCAGGTCTTCGAGGCCCTTGACCAACCCGTAAACCATATCAAGGTTCGACCTTTCGAAGCCGGCCAGCACGTTGACCACGGCCCAGCCTTCGTTTTCCTGGCCAACGACATACTTGGCGGGCATGCGCACGTCATCCAGGTAAACTTCGTTATATACATGGGAGCCGCTCATATAGGGTATACCCTTGATGGTGATTCCCGGGCTCTTCATATCGCAGAGGATAAAGGTCAGGTTATGGTGCTTCTTGGCGTTGGGGTCGGATTTGTAGACGCCGAATGCCCAGTCCGCAAAGTGGGCGCCGGTGTTCCAGGTCTTCTGGCCGTTGACGATAAATTCATCGCCCTTGCGTACGGCTGAGCACTGCAGTCCCGCCAGGTCCGATCCTGAGTTGGGTTCGCTCCACAGTTCGCAAAACATGAGCTCGGCGTTGGCGATCTTGGGCAGGAATTCCTTCTTCAGCTCTTCGCTGCCTGCGGCAAGTAGCGTCGGGGCAAGCATGGACACGCCGAAGATGTCGGCGCCTGAAAGATCGTAGTAGCCGCGCGCCTCCGCGAAGAGCACCTTTTCCATCATCTCGCCGGTGCCGCCGTACTCCTTGGGCCAGCCAAGTGCCAGCCAGCCCCTCTTGGCGAACTCTCTGGCGCAGTATCGGTGGAATTCCCAGCCTTCTTCGGTGTCGAACTGGCTTTCGAAGCCGAGCCAGCTCTTGGGCTTCTTCTTGGCCAGCTCTGCGCAGACCTTGTAACACTCCTTCCTGTGTTCAATCTGTTTGTCCGTCAGTCTAAAGTCCATGTTTCCTCCTTATATTAATTCGTTTTTTTTACTATTATTTTTATATAATCCCGGCTTATGCCGGTGAACAATCAACCTGGCCTGTGTTCATGACTGCAGCCCAAAACCGCCCTATTATAATTTAAAGCGACCGATAATTAAAGTCGGCCTATAATCACGATCGTAATCAATCGCGCTTGATTGCCCCGTCAATCACTTCCTCAATATCTCGATAATTTTATAGGTCAATAATCCTGAGGGGGCCGCAACTTGCAGGGTATCGCCGGCCTCCCTGTTGAAAAGCGCCTGTCCCATAGGGGAAATAAGTGAGACCTTCCCCTGCTGAATGTTTGCTTCCTGGGAGCTGACCAGCGTATATTGTATCCTCTCACCGGATTCAACATAGGATATTACGACGGTATCCCCCAGGGTGATTTTGAGACCCCTCTCCTCCGGCGACTCTAATACTTTGGCGCGTTTGAGCGTATTTTCCAGGTCGTGTATCTGTCCCTCGATATGGCCTTGCCTTTCCCGCGCTGCTTCCAGCGGGGCGTTTTCGCGGAAGTCTTTATCCGCCGCCGCCCTGCGCAACTCCTCGGTAATTTTCGGCCTCTCTTCCTTGAGCGCAGCCAGCTTGCGCTTCATCTCCGCATGTCCCTCCCCTGTAAGGATTATCGATCCCTCGATCGTAGCCTTACCCGGCGCGCTGTACTGCCTGGCGGACGGTTTCTTCACTCTGATGTGCGGCGCCAGGTTGGATGAGGTCAATCCCTGTTTGAAACAGTATGATAGAAAAGTCTTTATCGTGTTCAGATGCTCGACAGCTTGGTGCGTTCCGGAATTATACTGCTCTGAATAGTTGGCCACTTCCTGCCCGGACAGGTTGATGATAGGCCTGTCCAAACCGTACCATCGTGTGAATTTAAGCAACTCCGGCTGGGTCTGAGGGGCAGATTCGTTTGATAGTGTCGATAGGAACCGGGATGCAGCTTCGCCGAGGCTGGTTTCAAAGTTGGCTGGCTGGGGCTTTTGTTTCGACGGCATTTTTCACTAAACCGGTAAATCTTAATACGGTATTGAGTGAATTGTCAATTTCACTGAGGGGTGGTGGCATACCTGAAATCGCTGGTTGCCCCGGTGGATGATCGGTCAGTTGCCGGGAAAGAAGCTGTAGCCTATCAATTTATATGCCAGTTTGGCGGCTGTAAAGGAGCAAGAAGAGGGACCCTGATCCGGGCAAAGCTCCACGAGGTCAAACCCGACTATCTTTCTTTTACCTGCCACCGCTCTTAATAAGCAGAGGATATCGCTCCAGCCCATGCCGCCCGGCTCCGGTGTGCCGACGGCCGCCATGATGGAAGGGTCCAGAACGTCAAGATCGATGGTAATATAGACATTCTCTGACAGCGAATCGATAATGTCGGAATAGGAGAGACTGTTCCTGCCCTGCTCGATCACAAAAGGGGTCAGCCCCCTGGCTTTGATGAACTCATGCTCTTCAAGGCTCATACTGCGAATGCCGACCTGTGTAACGGGACAGATCTCGAGTACCCGCCGTATAACGCAGCCGTGGCCGTATTTTGTACCAAGGTACTGGTCACGTAGATCGGTGTGTGCATCCAGTTGCAGCACAGAGAAGCCGGCGAATTTACGGCTGTACGCTCTTATTGAACCATAGCTGATGGAGTGTTCTCCGCCCAGCATTACTATAAATTTGCCTTCGTCGAGCAGCGATTCTGCCGCGCTGTATACGCGTCCGGCCATCGCCTCGGGGCTGTCCATCAAGGGCTCGAGGTTGGGAAGAGTGCTTATCCCCATGCTATAAAGCTCCCTGCCCAGCTCGATATCAAACCATTCCAGGTAATAAGAGGCATCGATAATAGACCTGGGGCCATTGCGCGTGCCGCTGTGCCATTCCGTCGTGCTATCGTAGGGGACGGGCAGCACCGTGACGCGCGAAGATTTAAAATCGGAATATGCAGGAGGAAGCCCGGCGAAATTGCCGGGCTGGCTGAGCAGGTGGCTGATATGGCTCATATCGAATTCAATTCAAGGACTTCCCGGCATTCTTGGAGCTCTCCCGGCTCCCATTCACGCCGCACCAGGCAGTTCCTCATCCGGATAAGTTCGAACCTATCCTTCATATCTTTAATAATCTGCTCAGCATCGAAATCCTTGCATGAAAAAACGTCTATATTTATAAAGGCGCGTTCAACGAAGGTGTGCAGGCTTATGTGGCTCTCCGCAATAAATACCAGGCCGGATACCCCCCAGTCCTCCGGTTTGGAGCCGGAGTATCTGAAAACAATCGGCTCCGATATCTTGGTCATCCCGATTTTCCCCGGGTAGGTGTTAAGCAGATCATGAATGAAGCTTTCGTCCTGGAGTATCTTTTTATTTTTTGCAAATCCGTCAATTATCAGGTGCATTGTATCTCCTTCAGCATGATTTTTCTTAATTCAAACAGGGCGGCAATGGCAGCCCTCTGCTTAATCTGCAGCCGGGTCCCCGGGTAAATCCGCTGGAAAGCGTGATTCTGTTTGCCATCGTCGATGCCGATCAGGATAGTGCCGAGTTTGTGTGCGGGGTCATCATTTCCAACGACGCCTGCCAGTCCCACTCCGACCGAAGTATTGAATTTACGCCTCACAGAAGCGGCCATCTCTCGTACAGCTTCCAGACTCAGAGGGCCGTACTGAGATATTACGCTGCTGTCGACGCCGAATTCCTCTCCCAGGTCCGCGCGGTTAATCACTATACCACATTTAAAAAATTGCAGACTACCGGGGACGTTTGTAATGGTGTTAGCCAGTATCCCGCCCGTATCTGTTTCCATGGTGGACAAGCTCATCTTTTTCCCGGTGAAAAGGTCTGCGACGATGATTTCAAGTGTGTCGGAATCGGCGCCCCAGATATAATCACCGACCAGAGGCCGGATCTCGTCGGTGGTGGATTTAACCAGGCGTTTGGCCTCATCCAGCGACTCAGCTTTAGCGGCGATGCGCAGGTGGATGCCGTCAGGCTTGGCGTAAATGCCTACGGTGGGATTGCGGGCAAGCAGAAATGACTTTGTAATCTCGCCCAGTTTGGCCTCGCTGAGGCTGAATGTTTTCAGGGTGCTGGAGAAGATCACAGCGTCGCAAAACTCGCGCTGTAACCTCGGCGCCACCACGCTGGACCACATCTGCTGCATCTCGCCCGGCGGCCCCGGCATGGCAATGATGACGTGTTTGTCTTTTGCCACCCACCAGCCGGGCGCGGTGCCCCTGGGATTCGGGATGACCTGGCATGAGGGGATGACCGAGGCCTGCTTGATGTTGCTTTCAGGCATATCCATGTTGAAATGCCTGAATAATTCCTTGAACTGGCTGACCAGGGACTGGTCGATCGAGATGGGTTCCTGGAAAAAATCCGCGATTGCCTCGCGGGTGATGTCATCCTCGGTTGGCCCCAGTCCACCCGTGGAGATGATGATGTCAGATCTCTGCCAGGCATGATTGAGGGTTTCGATGAGCCTCTGCCTGTTGTCGCCTACGGTGGATATAAAATGCAGATCTATGCCGAGTAAAGGCAATTGGCTGGCCAGATAAGCGGCGTTCAGATCCGTTATCTCGCCGAGCAGGATCTCAGTGCCGATCGAAATTACTTCTGCCTTCATCTAACGACATAAAATCCCTGTTAACATTTATTGACAGTGATTCCCAGGTACTTTTCAACCAGGTCCATAGCGCAGTATTCCCCGCACATGCTGCAGGCGCGTCCCTTTACCGCGTATTTAGACCGGATCTTCCTGGCCCTCTCCGGATCAATGGATAAATCGGCCTGCGCATCCCAGTCCAGGCGTTTGCGTGCCATGGACATTTCACGGTCCCATCCCGCGGCCTTGCCGCCGCTCCTGATGATATCAGCCGCGTGCGCGGCTATGCGGGAGGCGATCACCCCGTTCCTGACGTCTTCAACATCGGGAAGGGAAAGGTGCTCGGCCGGCGTCACATAGCAGAGGAAGTCCGCGCCGTATGCGCCTGCAATGGCCCCGCCGATGGCGCCGGTGATGTGATCATAGCCGGCGCCTATGTCTGTAACCAGCGGACCCAGAACATAGAAGGGCGCCCCTTTGCACAGGCTCTTCTGCAACTGCATATTCATTGCGATGTGATCCAGCGGCAGGTGACCAGGCCCTTCAACCATAACCTGCACGCCCGCCTGCCACGCGCGCTCTACCAGTTCCCCCAGCGTAATCAGCTCCTGTATCTGAGGGCGGTCGGATGCGTCGGCCAGGCTGCCGGGTCTCATGCCGTCGCCCAGGCTGAGAGTAACATCGTACCTGCCCGCTATATCGAGGAGGCGGTCAAAGTGCTCATAAAGCGGGTTTTCTTTATCGTGGTAAAGCATCCAGCCCAGCAGGAAAGCCCCTCCCCGCGAGACTATATCTGTTACACGGCGCTGGCTCTTTAAAGATTTTATGGCGCTTTGAGTTACGCCGCAGTGAACCGTTACGAAGTCTACGCCTTCAGCGGCCTGTTCCTCGATGGCCCTGAATATATCGTCGGCAGTGGCCTTGACGAGCGCTCCGTACTTTTCGCCCGCCTCGATCATAGCCTGGTATATGGGGACCGTGCCTATTGGAACGCTGCTCTGCTTCAATATGGTCTGTCTTACTGTCCTGATATCACCGCCCGTGCTGAGGTCCATGACCGTGTCGGCCCCGGACCTGATCGAAACCTGCAGTTTCTCCAGTTCGCCCGCCATTGTGCCCACATCGGAAGAGGTGCCGATATTGGCATTGACCTTGATCTTAAGTCCTTTTCCTATGCCGCAGGCCCCGCTCACAGGGTGATTGACGTTGGCCGGGATCACGGCGCTGCCCGAGGCTATATTCCGGCAGAGGCATCCTTCGTCGAGTTGCTCGGCTCGGGCAACCTTTTTCATCTCGGGGGAGATGATCCCTTTTCTGGCGAATTCTATCTGTGTCATCGTATTTAAAATAAAAAACCAAGAGTTGCTTTTTAACGAGCATAACCCTTGGCCGTAGCCGCTTCCCTACGCTTGCATTACCAAGAGCAGGTTTCAAGGGTTCTCCGGTTACCCGGAGTCTCAGCCCGCAAGTCCAAGCACCCCCAGCGGACAATTAAATTGTTACCGGCTTTTAATATAGCATGGGATCGCTTTAAAATACAAATGAGAGGTGCGACCTGGTCAGCCCCTCAACTATACCTGCTCCTGCTGACCAGCGCTATTATGCCGAAGATTATCATAGCGAGTAACAGCGCTATGATAGTTAAGGCGATGGCAATCACCAGGGGTGATGCAGCAGAAGAGGCCAATGCCCAGGAGTTCGACCACGGCCCGACCTCATCAGCATCGTTGACAGCCCTGACGCGCCAGTAGTATGTCCCTGGATCGGGCAGCACGGATTTCAAAAGGTTGAATGATGTGCCGGTAATATCGTCTCTCTCAACAGTCACGATGGTGAAATCGGGCGTTTTCGATATTTGAAGTGAGTACTTCAGGCCTTCCTGATCAGTGTCGGCTGACCATCTCAATACAGCAAGAGAAGTAGCAGCGCCGCTTGTGGGGCTGGTGGAGCCGATGCCGAACAGGCTGCCGGGCGATTTAAATATTGCAGAGATGGCATCTATTACGGAATTATACCCGTAAATTTCGGCCCCGGGGCCGGGAGAGAGAAGCTGGATAGTCGGAGGCGGAAGAGAGCCGGATGTGTAGCTTGCCCGGGCGCCGCCACCCTTGTTTCCCGCGGCTTCAACGGTGTGCGCCTGGCCCGGTTTGGAGGGTATCTTCATGGTCAGGCTGAAATCGCCTTTGGCGTCGGTAGTGGCCGAAGCGCCCGTCGCTGATTTATCGTAGTTGATGGCGATGATTTCATCGGCATTGAACCCGTTTCCATCTATACTCAGGTCCCTGCTGTTAATGACGCTGCTGGGCGTGAGCTGGATGCCGGGCGTAACCTCAAATTCAAGGTCAGGTACGATGCCGATAGGTGTAAAGCTGCTGCCGTAAACGCCCAGTATGTGCCTGCCCTTGACAGACGGCGGCACGGTGATGACGAAGCTGAATGTGCCGTTGGGCTGTGCCACCACGTTGGTATCGATTATAGGCCCGTCCCACGTGAAGGTGATGCCATCCTCTCCCGCCCTGAAGCCGACTCCCGTGATAGTTATTTTGGTTCCGACGGGACCCGATACGGGTGTGGATTTACAGAAAGGAGATACGGTAAACATGAGGTCGGGAACCTCGCCCGGGCCGGTGGCGTCACCGGTGGCATTGATAATGTATTCACCCTTTGGTGTGCTGGGCACATCGAACTGGGCGCTCCACGAGCCAATTTTATCGGCCTGGATCGGTGATTTGGATAGTTGCTTGCCGTCCCATGTGAATTTAATGCCGCCCTCGTTGGGAGCAAAGCCGTAGCCGAAGATAAATATACGTGTGCTGATCTTGCCCCAGGGTGGCTCGGTTATAATGCTCGGGCTGACCGAGAAGTTGGAGGACGCCGTTATATTCGACCAGTTGCTGTCATCCATCACTTTTACGATGTGGACACCCCCGGCCGCGGGCGGCACATCGAATTTGTAATCGATCTGTCCTGATTTGGAGATGGGAACGTTTTGCACAATCTTCTTATCATCCCAGTAGATCGTTGCCACCTTACCTATGAAACCGTCGCCGGTTATACTGACCTGCATGCCTGTTTTGCCGGAACCGGGGTCCAGCATGATGGATGTGGCATAGGCGCGGGAAGGCATAAGCAGTATGCCGGACAGCACGGCGGCCAGCAATACCGCCATGAGCGGCGGCACCCTGAGCAAAGCCGCCGTTTTTCCGCCGCGGTATATTGTGATCATTATATTATCCACCCCGTAAATACTTATAAATCAAGTGTTAGCTTATAATAAAAAGGATGATAAATCAATTGCATGGAGATAAAAATCCCTGGTTTGACACTGGTTATACTATGTTGATAGACTTTTACAGTAGTTTTTCGCCTCGTTTTATATGCCCCTTGCGTTTGTCCATGGCCCCGTGGTGTAGCGGTCTAACATGCCACCCTGTCACGGTGGAGATCGTGGGTTCGAATCCCATCGGGGTCGTATCTTCATTATTTTGAATCTGGCCTATATCCAGTCATCCTGCCTACTCTAACTTACACTCGGCACAAACTTCCATCATCAATATGGCCCGATCTTGTTGCACGCCATCACAACAGAAGCCTACGTTCTCTTGCTAAAGAATATGGCGTCAGTCATGAGGCGGTAAGGCGTGCTCTTCAAAGTGCAAAGAAGTCACATGGGCATGATTAAATACCTGGCAGATTATTAAGGCTGATAGGTGTAGCCGATGGAGTTTGAACCCCTGACCTCTTGGATGCAAATCAAGAAGGCTCTTGTACGTGGCAATATGGGTGAATAACAACGTAGGGTAATTACACCTGAGAATTTACAGATTGGACGAGAGTCGTACCCCGTTTTATCACACTTCAAATTTTCTTACTTTTAGCCAAGCATACGGACCTAGCGGTTGTTAGCTTCCAGCCCTGTCTTTTCTTACCGTTTTATTCATAGTTAAAAGGTTTTCTGACACATTAATTCTCTGGCCATGATTTTTCGACGTACCAAATTTGATAGATTCGTCCATACTATTCAAGTTCAAGGACTGCCTGGAAGAGAAGCGGTAGCTTCCTTGCCAGTATATTGGATCAATATTTTCTTGATAGTACAGGGTACAACCTAATATGATAAACTGTATTCAGCCTCTAGCATCGAGGTTATTAAAATATATGGCCCGAAAAACAGATCCAGCTAAGCGCGATGCAATAATTTTTAATGCCCGGAAACTTTTCAAAGAAAAAGGCGTAGAGGGCACTACCATACCCGAAATAGCCAGTGGGGCTGGCATAGCTACAGGTACGGTTTATCTTTATTTCAAGTCTAAAATGGAAATAGTTAATACACTGTGTGATTATTACGTGCTTGGGCACATAGAAGCAATCACTCCTGAATTGGACAGCCCTGCCAGCAAAGCAATCGTAGATATCATACAATCCGCACTCCTGTACGCTTCAAGGAATGCTGATCTTGTACGTCTCATAGACCAGCACCGCAGCGTCGATGGTAAAATATCCAGGCCTGAGGCTGAAAAAGTCCTGCAGCGTGTACTCAGGACATGGCTGGGCAAATGCATGGAAGAAGGTCAAATTATTCCTTATAACACGGTAGTACTGGCTGAACTGGTGGGTGGTATGGTGGAGTGGATTTCTAAAATATGCTTTGCCTGGTCAGATGTTGATCCAATGCGTTACGAAGATACACTGGTTAAACTGCTCCATCACGCCCTGCTTAAAGATTACAAAGAAACTTGACTTCCCGGTTATTTCATTATGAGTTGCTTTATTTTTTAAAAAGGTCGGGGGCATGCAATATCGGAGTGCTGGGCGCTGTGTCTCTGGGAAACCTATAGATATAACCTGCCAAAGGTATCTACTGAATCAATTCGGACTACATGATTCGTCAAAATAAAGTGTTACCGAAAGGGTAATCATTGCGTTATAAATCCTGTTACCTAAATCTTATGAACTCTGTATAGTTTGTTTCGGTCACTTCTTTTTACTTCTAACTTCCAGAGTTTGTCCAGGCTACTGTTGATTTGTTCTATCAAAGTGGCAGGATCAAGAGAATAGTAAATTGCCTGCAGTTCTCTATGTTTGACTTCAGATAGAATGTTGTATTTGAGCAAACGTTGATACGGTGTTTGCGCTGTGTCGTATATCTTGTGCACACGGGCCCCCTGCCGCGTTTTAGATACTATCTTCATCACGGGCTGAAAAATTTCATATGTAGCCGGAGATAGCTGTAGACATCGTTAAGCGCTTCCAATGCTGCATGAGAACTGTAGCGGCCATATCCGACAACACGTCTGATTACATTCCAATTCTTCTGCTCAACATGGCAGCTATCGTTCTTTTTATATGAACGTGAGCGCGTAAAGGTTATATGCCCCTGCCGGCAGTAGTTGAAAAGGTGCTGATTAATAAACTCACTGCCATTATCTGAATCTAACCCGAGCATGGGAAATGGCAAGCGCTGTCGGATTCTGTGGATTCCTTGTCGGACCCGGGTTTGTCCTTTGCCCCAGGTACCCATGCATTCTATCCAGCCTGTAGCTACATCCACCATAGACAGTGTATTCAAATAAAATCCCTCCACGCTATCACCGCAATGCGCCACCGTATCAGCTTCGAAAAATCCCGGCGAATTTTCAGTCCATTCGGCGAAAGTTTTTATGGGGATTGAGTTCTTGAGCAATGTCCCTGGCTTGGTGGTGGAAAATCGACTCCTCCCTCCTTTCTTGTGACAGGTCCGCAATAATCTATCCATCGTCGATGGGCTAAGTGCTCTCAATTGGATCTCCGTCTCCTGATTTATGATGCGGCTGCCATTCCTCTTTAAAATATCCAGAAGCTCAGGTATGAAAGGATGTAAACGTTTGCCGCACAAATGGTCTGTGATTTCCCACAGATACTGCAATTCACTGGCCAGAATAGATTTGTATTTTCTGGGACGGCCACGGTTGCCAGTTCGCTTAACATGGCTTTTTCTATTTAATACCCTGACGGCTGACTTTCGATGATAACCGGTATTACTGACAAACTCATCCAGTATCTTTCCCTTATCAGCTTTTGCCCCTTTAACATATCGCTCATGTACGGCTCGTATGTATTCCAGCATGCTGCCTCGTGTCATATGTACCTCCCCTCGGTAACACTATTTTTGAGGCAACAATACTATTTTCGGTAACAGTTATTATGACGCAATTCGAGCTATTGACAAAACTGACCTAAGGTATTATAATGAACTATATTCATTTAATTAAGAGTTAGCAGGCCGCTTATAAGATCGCTTAAGAAGCTGGGTATTCTTGCTATTCAAGTCGAGGTATGGAAGGAGAAAAACCGAGGCTATTGGGTTATGTAGTGGTGTCTATAATTAGAAAAAGGTTTCTAGATATTAAAAAAGCTCGAGTTTTTTAGATAATTTAGGGAGCGTAGTTATATGCTGGACTTCGCGATTACGGGGGGATCCATAGTGGATGGGACAGGGTCGAAGGCGTACCCTGGTGATTTGGGTATAGAGGGCGAGCGAATAGCAGAAATAGGCAATCTTAGTGGAGCAAATGCTGCAGTGGTTGTGAAAGCTGAGGGTATGGTGGTTGCTCCAGGTTTCATCGATGTTCATTCTCACCACGACCTGTACCTTGTAGACCAGGATCCTGTGCTTAGGTTTGAGTCCTTTTTAAGGCAGGGTGTTACTACCAGTGTAGTCGGAAACTGTGGCTGGACTTTAGCTCCATGTTCACTATCAACCAGACATATCCTACTCGATCTGATCAGGAGTATGGGGGTTCCCCTGGAGCAATTTCACTGGAATTCTATAAGCGAATACCTATCCTATATTGAACAGCAGGGATTAATTTGTAATGTGGCACACTTGGTGGGGCATGGCGCCATACGGATATCGGTCATGGGTGAGCAAAACCGTTTTTGCACGATAGATGAACTTAATAGAATGAAAGAATTGGTGAAGGAGAGTATGGAGGCAGGGTGCATAGGTTTATCCACAGGTTTGATGTATTATCCTGGGATATATGCTCATACCGATGAACTAATTGCTTTAGCTGAGGTGGCTGGTGAATACGGAAGGCCTTACGTCAGTCACCTGCGGGGGTACTGTACGACTTTACCGGATGCGCTGGCAGAGGCCATAACCATTGCAGAAAAAGCCAGGGTAGCAATACAGATATCGCATTTGTTGGCAGTTCCTTTCCTTGGTCGGTTGGCAAACACACTATACGACTCTGTTAATTTTTTGGAGACTGTTAATTCAATTGTTCCTCTGCCAGGTCTTCCTAATCCGGCTTTAGAAAAGGGGTTAAGCATAATTCAGAATGCGATGGACAATGGTATAGATATAGGAGTGGACGCTATTCCTTATGTTCTGGGGAATAGTACTATCACTGTGCTCTTTCCACCTTGGGCAAATAAAGGAGGGAAAGTACAGCTTTTGGAGCGCCTAAAGAACCCGGTAGACAAAAGGCGCATGGAAAAGGATATACTCGCCGCAGGTTCACCGAAATGGCCTCACTGGGAAGGAGGCTCATGGGCGGACCCTTTAATTAGAGCCTTGGGATGGAGGACAATTAGGGTGCTTTCAGTTAAGAATGATAGGAACAGATGGACGGAAGGGAAAACTTTTGTAGAAATAGGAAAACAATTGAGTATCGATCCCTTTTCAGCGCTATGTCGGCTGACACTTGAGGAAGATGCGGAGGTTGCATTTACCGTCGGGTATGCAGCAAGACCATGGATCGAGAAGGTGTTCAATAAGACGCTAAGTCATCCTCTCGTAAGTATAGGCGCTGATTCCATTCTTCCTCAATTCGGTGCACCCCCGCCATCGGCTTACGGGTGTTTTCCTCGAGTGCTGGGCCATTACTGCCGTGATTTAGGCCTTTTCTCGTTGGAGGAAGCTGTGAAGAAGATGACAAGCCTGTCTGCCAGTAGATACAAGTTGAATGGGAGAGGCGAACTCAAGAAGGGAGCGTTTGCTGATGTAGTGGTTTTTGATCCAGGTACTGTGAAGGAAAAATTCACGGAAGAAGGAATCCCCACCTTTGCCGAGGGGATTTCTCATGTCTTCATTAACGGCTTGCCCATGGTAATGAACGGGGAGTTCCGCAGTAAGCTTCGTCCTGGCAAACTACTTCGCAATTGACAGAGGAATCAAAAGCATTTGGTCTCGCAATGCCTGGTTGAGATTCTATTATTTAAGAAGTGGAAAGAATTTAAGAGAGAAAAAGGGAGACGAAATATGTCATTAGATTTATATCCTATAAAAGAACCTATCACTAACTTGCACGAATATAAGGAAAGTATTCGTGATAGTAGGACCGTCTACTACCGAGGTAAAAAGGTAAACGATGTGACAGAACACCCAATTTTACGGTTAGGGATTAACCAGGGGGCATATTTCCTTGGTGAAAATATTGAAGATGAAAAATTAAAAGAGAGGCTATACTATTATGACTCTGAATTAAAAGCGAAAATAAGCAGTTTTTATAAGGTACCGCAAAGTAGCTCGGACTTATACGAAAGATTCAGGTTAACATACGACCTCACTAAAGCTTCTGGTGGCCTTATGCCACATATTGGTTCTGATGCACTTAATGCCGCAAGAATCGTCTCTGGAGACCTTGATAAAAAATATAAAGATAATTTCACAAATTATGCCCAATATGTGTCTCGCAATAATCTATTCCTAGCTGGGGCGCAAATTGACGTAAAGGGAAATCGTAGCGTGAGACCCTCGGAGCAAGAAGATCCAGATTTATATGTGCATGTTACTGACGAGAACAAAAATGGAGTTGTTGTGCGGGGCGCTAAGATACATACTTCTGCTTCCATGATTGCAAATGAGATATTTGTATTCCCAGGAAGGGCGTTGCAAGCTAATGAAGGTGAATATGCTATAGCCTTTGCTGTGCCGGTAAATACAAAAGGGCTAAGGTTGATTTGTCGACCAGCGATAGGGACTGAGGCTGCGCAGAATGACATGGAAGGTGTTAGAGTAAGAAGAATAGCGTTTGTTGATAGTTTGACAATATTTGACAATGTTTTTGTTCCTTGGGAGCGTGTCTTTATTTATAAGGACCCAATGCGAGCAGGAAAGCTTGCTCTTATGTTTGCACTTTGGCATCGTTTTTCAGCGGTTTCTTACCGGGCGGCACTCGCAGAATATTTTGTTGGACTGGGGAAACTTATTGCAGAGGCAAATGGTGTAGACAGAGCTCCACATATTCAGAAGGATGTAGTTGATTTATTATCATTTACCGAAATACAGAAGATTTGCGCCAAAATCGCGGCATATGAGTGTATTAAGGATGAAAACACTGGTATTGCCATACCTAACCCCATTTATACTAACATAGGGAAATTGTATTCAAATGACAATTATTTAAATACTATGCGCTCATTAATCGATATAGCTGGTGGGTTAGCTATTACTGCCCCAAGTGCAGATGACTATTATGATGAAACTCTGAGAAAAGATATTGATAAATACCTAAGTGCTGCTATACCAGGCAACGATAGGTTTAAACTGTTTTTGTTGTTACGCGAAACTATTGTTTTAATGGGTGGCGAAGAGGAAGTCATGCACATGCACGCCGAGGGCTCTGCCAGAGCAAGCTTAATGGAACTTTATAGAACGTATGATTTCGATGGCCCTGAATCGCTTGTCAATCAGCTTCTTTTAAGAATGCGTGGTGAAGATCGAGTAGCGGATTACAGTCAAGGGTCGTGAGAGGTGAACATCGCTTCATTCCGAGTTGAAATGGGGAATTTGGGTAATATGGGTAATATGGGTAGAGTAAAGCTAAACATCGATGGAACAAGCGTCAAGGTTAGAGAGGGGACGACTATACTTGAGGCAGCTGCGGTACACGGCATAACCATACCTACGCTGTGCCATATAAAAGATCAGCTCCCCACCGGTGCATGCCGCGTCTGCGTGGTGGAGGTGGAGGGATCGAGGACATTGATGGGCGCCTGCCACACTCCTGTATCGCAGGGCATGGTGGTGCACACCCACTCGCCCAAGGTCGTGGCGGCGCGCAGGGTGATCGTGGAGCTCATGCTCACCGCTCATACAGGGGACTGCGTGAACGATACCAACGCGGAGAACTGCGTCCTGCATAATCTGGCTTCGGATTACCAGGTGGGCGCCCCGCGTTTTAACGTAAGAGCTCCCCGTTTTTATCCCGCCGAGGAGGCAAACCCCTATATTGTCCGCGACCTGTCCAAATGCATACTCTGCCGCAAATGCATCCGGGCATGCAGCGACATCGCAGGTAAAAATATACTCAGTATCGGATACCGCGGCTTCAGGTCGAAGGTGGTCACAGGATTTGATGAGGCATTGACTGCAGAAGCCTGCCGGGACTGCGGAATATGCATCGAGCATTGCCCCACCGGAGCG